>Ga0123353_10003184_pt1 | contig 20655 bp, 24 predicted proteins | sample TergutLab28metaG_3_FD_92763 | JGI IMG/M metagenome (GOLD analysis project Ga0123353, IMG submission 92763) | Labiotermes labralis P3 segment gut microbial communities from Petit-Saut dam, French Guiana - Lab288 P3 | ecosystem: Host-associated > Arthropoda: Insects > Digestive system > Gut ... | reverse complement strand
GCGCTGCTTTATGCACGCGGGCCGCGGCTGTTGGTAGGATTTTCGGTAAGCAAAAAGGTGGGCAACGCGGTGGTGCGCAACCGCACCAAACGTCGCATGCGCGAGGCGTTCCGCCCTTTGATCCCTCTGCTGCGCCCCGGCCAGTACGTGGTGGTGGCGCGGGAGGCTGCGGGGGCGGCGGATTTTAGGGCATTGGAGCGGTCGTTGATTCATCTGGTGCGCAAACAAGGATTGCTGTCGGAGTCCAAGCCATGAAGAAGCTGATGCTGGCGCTGTTGCGCTTTTACCGGCGGCAGATCAGCCCCTACCATCCGCCCACCTGCCGGTTTAGCCCCACCTGCTCCGCCTACGCGATGGAGGCCATCGATAAGTACGGCGCCGCAAAAGGCGGATGGCTGGCCTTGCGCCGGTTGCTCAGGTGCCATCCCTTTCACCGTGGCGGATACTACGATCCGGTGCCTTAAGAATGAAACTGAGTCAGTATTGAGGAGGAGCCCCACGCTATGAATGCTATCTTACTGTCCATTATCGACTTTTTTTACCGGATTGTGCCCAACTATGGCGTGGCCATCGTCCTGTTTACGGTGTTCATAAAGCTGTGCCTTACGCCGTTGGATCTCAAGAGCCGACGCTCCATGAAGCGAATGTCTGATCTGAACCCCAAGCTGGAACTCATCAAAAGGAAATACGCCAACGACCGGGAGAAGCTCAATCAAAAAACCCAGGAGCTGTATAAAGAGGAGAAGATCAACCCCCTGTCCGGTTGCTTGCCGATGCTGCTCACCATGCCCATCCTGTTCGCTATGTTCGGGGCCATGCGTCACATTGCCAACGAAAACCTGGTGACGCAATTCTTGCAGTTGATCAACGGCCACGAGGTCGTCCTGGAGCCCTTCCTGTGGATTAAGAATCTGTGGATGCCCGACAACTTTGCTATGCCCATGATGCCCAACTTTAACTCCCTGCGCGCCATCGATCAGAGTGTGTGGGAAAGTGTGAGCAGCGCTATGGAGGGCATTGAGCCGCTGGTGTTCGCCAGCAAGGAGGCATTCCAAGAGTTCATCAATGTCACCGTCCCCGAATTCATTGCGGCGCCTGAAATCGCCAGCCATTATACAACGGTGGCCGGGCTATCCAATTTTAATCTGCTGCTGTTCCGTTTCTCGGTGTTTGTGGAGTTGAACGGCTATTATGTGTTGCCGGTGCTGTGCGTGGCCTCCCAGTACGTATCCCAAAAGCTGATGCCCCAAACCGCCAACGCCGCCGCCGCGCCCACAGCCGATGGTAAGCAGCCCGGCATGGGCAAAACCATGATGATGATGATGCCGCTGATGTCGCTATGGTTCTGTACCACCTCGTCGGCCGCCTTCGCGTTATACTGGGTGGCATCCAGCATCATCGCTGCGGTGCAGCAGTTGATGTTTACCCGTTACTTTGCCTGGCAGGACATGAAAGCCGCCGTTGCGAAGGAGGTTGGCATTAAGTGAGCAAGCATGAGTTTACCGGCAAAACCACAGAGGAGGCCATCAGCGAGGGCCTTCGCAAGTTGGGCTGCACCATTTCCGATGTGAAGGTGGAGGTGCTGGAGGAAGGCGCGAAGGGCCTCTTTGGCTTGTTTGGCAGCAAGGAAGCCCGCGTGCGGTTCATCATGGACGACACCAAGGACGACATGCTGTCCGCCCTCAGTTCCATGACATTGGATTCCTATAGCAGCCTAGAGGAGGAGCCCAAACAGCCCCGTGAAAAAAAACCTGCGCCCGTTAAGCCCAAACCAGAGAAGCCCAAGCCTGAAGAGAAGCCAAAGCCAGTGGAGAAGCCGCCCAAGCCCCCAAAACCCGCCCCCGCTCCCAAACCCAGCGAGCCGAGCAAACCCAAGCAGCATGCGCCCAGTTCCACCTTTAAACCTGCGCCGATCGACAAGGATCAGCAGCCGGTGGCCCATGATCCCGCCACCGTGCAAGGCCGCGCTCAACAGTTTTTGCAGGAAGCCACCCGCCTGATGAGTGTGCCCGTGCAGGTGGACGTACAGACCGATCCCGAAGGTAACCTGTACGCCCAGATGCTGGGCGACATGCAGGGTATCTTGATCGGCCGCAGGGGGGAGACCCTGGACGCTCTGCAGTACCTTACCAGCCTGCTTGTCAACAAAAACAGCGAGGATTATATCCGCGTGACGCTGGATACCGAAAACTACCGCGCCAAGCGAGAGGACTCGTTGCGCCGCCTGGCAGCGCGCATGGCGACCCGCGCAACCAAGACGGGCCGCAAGGTAACCATGGAGCCCATGAACCCCTACGAGCGCCGGATCCTCCACGCGTCTCTCCAAGGCCATCCCCATGTCACCACCCACAGCGAGGGCGAGGAGCCTAACCGCCACGTGGTGATCACCTTGAAGAACGGCCCGGCGACGCCCCAGCGCAGGCCCGTTCGGTAGCCGAAAAATGAGACTGTTTCATGTGAGCGAGGAACCGGATATTGTCCGGTTCTTTCCGCGTATTCCGGAAAGATTGGATGTGGATCGTTCGAAGGGGCTGGTGTGGGCCATCGAAGAAATGCGCCTGCCGAATTTCCTAACGCCACGGGACTGTCCCCGCGTAACCTATCATGCCTCCGCCACAACTACCCAGGAGGATATCGCTAGGTTCTTTTCATCCGCCTGCCGCCATTGCGTAGCAATCGAACACGTATGGTTTGAAAGAATGCAAAAGACCACGCTGTACGTATACGAATTTGATCCGACCAACTTTTATTTGCAGGATGCAGTGGCCGGATATTATGTGAGCGAATATACAGAAACGCCCATCGGCAAAACGCGGATAGGCGATCTTTTTGCCGAGTTATTTGAGCGCGGCATTGAAGTAAGGCTGGTGAGCAATTTGTGGGTTTTAAGGGATGCGATTCTTGATTCCACGTTGAATTATTCGTTTTGCAGGATGGCGAATGCCAGGCCGAGGGTGTGATTGTCAAAACAAATCGGAATGAGTACCATGCCTAATCGTCAGCATCTAAATCCTCCATCAATTCCGCCACAGAAGAAAATGGACGGCTTAGGTTTCTTCTGTTTGCCACATCGACAATGGCTTTGCGTGTTTTCTTGTTTGGAGCAGAGTGCGCCTCATCCACCAGCCCCAGCACCAACGCCGTTCGCGCCGGAATGTAAATCGGAAATCCGCCCTCGCGAGCCTCGTACACCGTGTCGCGAGAGATGCGGCCCTGCCCGCCGAAGGCCGGGGCGTCGGTGTCCAGCGCAACCCGGTAGGCGCCGGGCGGGGCGGGCAAAAAGAAATCCGGCTGGGACTCGGTGGGATGAAAGTTAAATAGAAACACCAGCCCTGCTTTTTCGTAGGCCAGTAGCTTACGGGGTTCCTCCTGCCACAGGTTGCGTGCAAAGGGCGCTTCCAGCAGGCGGTGTTTTTTGGTCAGCGTTAGCATCGCTTTGTCAAAGTCGCCCAGGAACACGTATCGCAACAATTCGTTTTCGGCAAGGCTCCACTGGCGGCGAGCGTGGTGATAGCTCCAGTTGTTGCCCTCCCGGGGGAAGTCGATCCACTCCGGATGCCCAAACTCATTGCCCATAAAGTTCAAATAACCTTCGCCGGCTAACGATAACGTCACCAGCCGGATCATCTTGTGCAGCGCCAGCGCCCGCTCGATGATCAGGTTCTCGCCCTCCCGGTTCATGTGCCAATACATCTCTTTGTCGGCCAGGCGAAACATGATGGTCTTGTCGCCCACCAGCGCCTGATCGTGGGATTCGGCGTACCCTATGTTCTTCTCCTGAGGGCGGCGGGTGGTGAGCTCGTGCCACATGTTGGCGATGTTCCAACGCTCATCCGGCGTGTCTTGGGTGAGCTTGATCCAAAAATCCGGCACGCCCATAGCTAGGCGGTAATCGAAGCCTAGGCCGCCTTCCTCTATCTTCAGGCACATGCCGGGCATGCCGCTCATGTCCTCGCTTACGGTGACGGCGTTGCGTTTTACGCTGTGGGCCAGCTCGTTGGCCAGCTGCAGGTAGGTGACAGCTTCGGTGTGGGTGTTCATGCTAAAGTAGCGGTCGTAATGATCGAAGGCCACGCCCAAACCGTGATCGTGGTAGATCATGGAGGTGACGCCGTCGAACCGAAAGCCGTCGAAGTGATACTCGGTGAGCCAAAACTTTACGTTGCTCAGCAAAAAGTGCAGCACCTCGTGCTTGCCGTAATTGAACAATTTGGAATCCCAGGCCGGGTGGTCGCCGCAAAAAAACTGATCCTCTGTGCCGTCGAACAGGTTGATGCCCTCGGCGGTATTTTTCACGGCGTGGGAGTGCACCAGATCCAACAGTACCGACAGGCCCATGCCATGAGCGGTATTGACCAGGCGCTTCAGATCGTCCGGTGTGCCGAAACGGGAAGAGGCGGCAAAAAAGTTGCTCACCTGGTACCCAAAGGAGCCGTAGTAGGGATGCTCCATCACCGCCATCAACTGCACGGTGTTGTAGCCGCCGGCCTTGATTCGGGGCAGCATGTGATCGGCGAATTCCCTATAGGTGCCGATAGCCTCCCGCTCCTGGGCCATGCCTACGTGAGCCTCATAGATTAAGGGCGGCAGGTTGCGTTTTGGCGAGAAGCGGGCGTCGGTCCAGGGGAAGGGCTGGGGCGGATCCCATATCTGGCCGGAGAAGTCGCCTGTTATTTCGTCGCACACCACCCGGCGGATGTAGAGGGGGAGCCGGTCCTGGGCGCTGCGGTTGGCGATCACCCGCACCTTAACGCGCTGCTTATGGCGGAGAGCGTCTGTGCCAGGCAGGTGGAGCTCAAAGCTGCCGTCCGCCTGCCGGGTCATGGGGTGAGAGAGGGAATGCCAGCCGTTGAAGTCGCCCATCAAGTACAGGGCGTCGGCCCCGGGCGCCCACTCCCGGTACACCCAGCCGTTCTGCGTGCGGTGAATGCCGTAGTGCAGATGGCCGTTGGCAAAGTCGCTGAGCTTATTGCCGCCCAGCAAGTTCCGCCGGGTTTGGTGATAGCGCGCCATGCGCAATTCAAGATCGCCTTGATATGGCTCCAGCCAGGGGTCGATCTGCAGGATAGCATAGGGCTGGGTCATGGGCATTCCCTCCGTTACTCCAGCAATACATTGGGCGTCACCAAGTAATAATCGCTAAAGGACTCAAAAATAAACGCGTCCGGATCAAAAAATTCTATGTCAGCGCCAAAGATGATATAAAGCGCCTCGGCTTGCGGGTCGATGGGCAACTTGTCCATCTCGGCGCGTCGGTACCGCTCCGCAAAGGGTTTCCATATCCGCCCGCCTTTATCTGTGACGGTTGCGTTTTGGTGCACGTACTTGGCGTCCAGTCGCGCCGCGTATTCTACCAGCACCTCCAGTGGCATGCCGTAGGGGGTTTCTTCTGGGAAGGTGAGGGTGATGTACAGCGTATCCATGGAGCGGCCCTGGGTGGCGGCCATGGCGTCTACCAGACCCGCGTAGTACAGGCGGCCTAGGTGGTGCTGGGTGTTGCGGGAGAAATAATCACCGGTAAACCGCATGCCGCCCAATGCGAAAATCGCCGCCAGCGCCAACGCCAGCAGCCGCTGTCGCTTGCCGACCAGATAGATTCCATAAGCGATCATCAGGATCACCGGATACATCAGGATGGCCCCGCGGCCCAGGTGCACCGCATCGGTATTCAGGGCCGCCCAAATGGCCGCCAGCAGCCACAGGATCATCACCAGCATGCCCCAATGCGCATGCTGTTTTTCTTCTTTTAGCCATGGCTGGCGCTTGCTAATACGGTCGCCGATAAAGGCTGTGATGCCTACAATGATCAGCGCGATTGCAAACAAGTAATTGGACCCGTATGCCGGCAAGGCCATGTAGAGGTATTCCGACTGAAAGAGCAGTACATTGAGCAGGTGCGTCGCGTTTTCTGCAAAGCCATTATATATCTCCGGGCGCATGAGCACGATCTCCGCCGAACGGATGGATTGCTCAAAACGTTGGATGGTGAACCCGAAAAGGGTAAACGTATCGCCGCCCACGGCGTTGAGGATCATCACCGCCAGGAAAGGCGCCGATACCAGCAAATAGAGCGCTCCGCACAACACCGCATCCAGCCAGTGCAAACGCTTTTGGCACAGCAGAACGATGACCACAACCACTAGGAAGGGCGGAACCGTGTACAGCGCGATGCCGTAGGTGTACATGCTCAACCCAAAGCACACCATGGCTCCGTAGTACCAACCCTTGTGATCGTATCCGCGCAGCAGGCAGTACGCGCCAAACAAAAAGAAGTGGGGGAACAGCGCGCAGTCGATGGTCCAGCGGCTTTGCATGATATGCCAGGGGTTGATCAGCAGCAGCGCCAACGCGATCCATCCGAACTCCTTGCCCAGGGAACGCCGGGCAAAATCCCAAAACACAACCACGGACGCCAAACTGATAACCATCTGCGGCATGCGAAGCGTGAGTGTGGAGACGCCAAACAGCTTAAAGGTACCGGCCAGCAGATAGGTGAGCAGCGCGCTCATTTGCCCGAAACCCCAGGCCTCCATGTGGGCGGGCCAGGGCGTACCCAGCCGGTCGGTTCCATAGGTTGCCAGGGCGATGGCGTCGCTGGCGGCCATGGCGGCGTCCTGATTGACGCCGGCCGGCAGCAGGGGGAAGCGATACAGCCGCACAAATAAGCCCAGGCCTGCGGCCAGCAGCAATCCGGCGACGATCAGCCATGGCCGAATACGGTCCAGCGCGCTCTCCGCCCATTCAACCGGCTTTAGCCCGTCAACACGCCTGCAGATGCCCCTGTGAAACGCCGTCAAACAGATCAAGGCGCACGCCCATAACAATACCGTATTGGTTCTTCCAATCATAGCGCGTCTTTTTCGGGCTCGCTCTGGCTTTCTTCCTGCACCAGGTAGCGGGGGCGGCCCTTTACCTCCTCGTATATCTTTGCGATATAGATGCCGATGATCCCCAGGGCCACCATCAGCGTGCCGCCGATGATCAGCAGCAACAGGATCACGGTGGTAAAACCGGCAACCGCCTTGCCCGCAAGCTTCATATACACTGTTTGGAACCCCAGCAGCGCAAACAGCAGGAGCAGCAAAATGCCGCCAAAGGTAACCAATTGCAGCGGCACAGCGGAAAACGAAGTGATGGCGTCGATGGCCAAGGAGGTTAACCGGCGCACGGAAAAGCGGGATTGTCCTTCGTCGGCACGGGGCGCAACGTCAAAACCCACCTGGGCGCGGGTAAACCCCACCCATGTGGACATGGCACGGAAGAAAGTTCGCCTCTCGGGCATATGCTTCCACGCTTGGACAGCGGCGCGATCCAGCAGGCGAAAATCCGACGCGTTGCGCAGGTCGATGCCCGAAGAGACCCGCAGCAAGCCGTAGAACGAACCGGCCGCCCAGGCATGCAACCGGCTTTCTTTCCCGCGGGTATTTTTCACGGCCTCCACCACTTGGATACCCTCGTTTTGCCACAAGCGGTACATTTCGGGCAGGACTTCGGGGGGATGCTGCATGTCGCAGTCCATCACCGCCACACAAGCTCCCCTGGCCCTGTCCAACCCGGCGGCCATAGCGCCCTCTTTGCCAAAGTTACGGCTCAAGCGCATCGCTCGCACCCAGGGGAGCCGGTCCAGTCCGGCCAACTTTACCCAGGTGTCGTCGCTGGAGCCGTCGTCCACCAAGAGCAACTCGTGGGGTATACCCGCATCCCGCAGCACCCTGCCCACTCGATGGACGCTTTCCTCGATAATAGCCGCTTCGTTGTACACCGGCATCACCACGGAGAGTAATCCTTGCCCATTTGTACTTTCCATATGTTCACTCCTTACGGATACATTGAGCTCTGCCCTATTATACATGAACCGGGGCGGTGTGACAATAATTACGGTTTATTAGCAACGCTACAGCCGTATTGCAAAATGCAACGGACAGGATTATAATATCCTTGCGGAGGTGAGAAATTGAGCCTTTCGGGTGCGAGCGGTGCGATACCTCGTAATGATAACAGGCGGATGGATTCGCATGCCGAAAGATATTACGAGGAGATACGCAACAGAAAATCCGACGTCGAAGCAATTGCAAATAACTCAGGGTTTGCAGTTGGGGATGTGAACAGAGTTAAGCAGCATATTTTTATCCAAAAGCATGATTTGGGCACAGATGAGCCGCTGAGGCTTACGCCAGATTATGATATGGCCGTGTCATGGCAGAAACTAATAGACGGAAAAAATATCAGAGAGATGGACATCGTTTTGCTTAAGCATGAGTTGGTAGAAATCGAGTTCTTGTCGCAAGGGTATACTTTTGATGAAGCACACGAATTAGCGGAAAAGAAATACAACTATGCAGAATATGTAAAAGAGCTCAATGCGAGGGAGGGGATTGTATGAATAAGCTTATCCTAAAGGAGGCCACCCAGGATCATGTGGTGTATCTCTATCGCCCCGAGGGAAGAGGAGCGCATGGTGAAATCCGAATGAATATCGGCGATGACGAAGCACAGGTCGTTTTGCGATCTGATGAAGACAATTCAGCCGGTCATTACGCTTTCAAGGCTGCAAAGGCAGTTAAGGAGTGTGTGATCAAACGGAATCTTCCTATGGAATTTATACAAGCATGGTATTAACCTTACTTGAAAGAATTATGACCTCTTGTCATAGTTCTTTTTTTGTTCCCTTTTTCGCTTCCTTCCCATGAACGCCGGTTTGTGGTATGATACAAGGGTGATCCAACCCCATTCTCTTGTATAGGAGCGAACCCATGGAAAGACCCTCGCGCAGAACCCGTCGCCGAAGCGCCGAAGCGCCCAATCCCTATAGCGAAGACGTAACCGTATACGGCCCCGAATATGCCGACGACGCTCAGGCCGTAGGTTTTGATGCCTATGCGGAGCCCGACGACGAACCCGAATGGGAAGAAGACGCCCAGCCTGCGCAAGAGCCGCTTCTTTCGTCCGATCCCCGCAAGGCCCATCAATTCGTGGAACCGCGCCTGTTTCAGTCGTCGCCGGTTCACCGCTACGAAGATTTTGAGGAGCCCAATCCAACTCCGCCACGGAAGTGGCCCCTGTACCTGGCTATACTGACCACCACGCTGCTGGTGCTCGTGGCCATCAACGTCGAGCGGAGCCGCCAAGACGCCGTGCAAGCTTCCACCGCCATAGAGATCAACGAAGCTTTGGTGCCCAGGGAGGTGATGGGTACGCCGGTAGGGTTGCCCACACAGATTCCCCAAGCCTATTTGGAAGAGGTAACGGCAAAGTATGAGGAGACCGAGGAACTGGCTACATCTCCCCCGCCCTTAACCGAACCGCCCATCATCCATACGCCCGCGCCTACGACTACGCCGCTACTTAAAAAAGGCATGCAGGGGGATTTTATCAAAAAAATGCAGGAATACCTCGTAGAGTTGAATTACCTGACGCCCGAACAGGTGGACGGAAAGTACGACGACGCCATGGTTAAAGCCGTGAAAGAATTTCAGGAGTACAATAACCTGCACCCACCCGACGGTATGATCGGCAAGGATACGCTTGCAGAGCTCACTGGCACCAAAGCGGTGCCAATGCCTACGCCCACGCCCCGCCTGGACGAACCCTACGTATGGGCCACAAACAATGGTACGTATTACCACTCCAAGCCGGAGTGCCGCAACATGAAGGGCGCTACGGAATGGCCTCTTTCCCAGGTGAAAGGTATGAGGAAGAGGCCCTGCGACCGATGCAATCCCCCTAGATGACTGTGTGTTATAGAATATGAATGGGCCGCAGGCCGCTGTATTCGTAGGTGGATAGCGGGCGGTCAATAGCGTCGTAGGTGTGGGCCGCCAGCAGTATGCCCTGGGGGGTTGCGCCTTCCACCGCGACCACCACCGGGCTGTGGGCAAAACGTTGGTCCGCGAACGTCAGTTGCACGATGTCTCCGGGGCGCACCGCGTCCAGTTCCACGACAGCCCCCCGGGGGCGCCCTGTGTCCAGCCCCAGCAAGTGCCGGTACAGATACTCCACCCCGGTCCAAGAGGCGGTGCGCCGGTAGGGATCGGTGTAGTACCAGCCGTATATCGGTGTCCGGTCCATGGTAAGCCCACCCGCGTACAGCACTTGGGAGGCAAAGTTGGTGCAATCGCCCCCCAGCGCCTGAAAATCAAGATAGGCGGGGTTGCGTTTCAGCGCCCATTCCCGGGCGTACGCCACGGCGGCCTTTCGGTTATACGGCGTAATGACCCCTCCAAACAGCGTTTGGAGCATTCTATGCGTTAGGCGGTGATTTCAGGATGATTGTTTCCGTTTCGGCCCAAAATGAAAGGGAGTGGGCTCAATTGTGCGCTGCGCTCTGGCCCGACGATCCCGTTGCGGCGTGGCTAGCAAGAAGAAACGCGGGGCAAAACCCCCACGAGTACCTGTATGTGATGGGGGAGGAGGCCGTGGCTTTTATCAGCCTTTCCCTTCGGCATGACTACGTGGAAGGAACGGATTCAAGCCCGGTGGGCTATGTGGAAGGGATCTACGTAAAGCCCGGATGGCGCGGCAAGGGGATCGCCAAGGAATTGATCGCCCACGCAAAAAAGTGGGCGATGGAGCGCGGATGCACCGAGTTGGCATCGGATTGCGTACTAAACAATGAGGACAGCCGGGCGTTTCATGGAAGCGTTGGGTTTGAAGAGGCCAATGTGATCGTGTGTTTTACAATGGAGTTATAAGCGCCAACCTTTCATCATAGGATCGATAAGATCAAATTGAAAGGACGGGTATGCCATGAGGACATCATACCCAGGCCGCGGCGCAACCCATGTGCCGTTTATGCAAAGGACCGATCAACTTTCCAAGAGCCGGGCGAAACCGGAGTGGGTCATTTTTAGGGATGCCGCGCCCTATCCGGAAGTTAGCGGTCCGCCGGATGCTGATACCGTGGCAATGCTCAAGCAGGATTACGCGGGGAGCGCGGGCGAGCTGTCCGGCATCACCCAGTATGTGTACCAGAGTATCGCAGCTGGCGCTGCCAAAGAAAACGAGTCCTTCGCGGGCGCGCTTTTGCAGATCGCCATTGTGGAGATGATGCACCTGGATATGTTGGGCGACGCCATCCTTACCTTGGGAGTAGACCCGTGTTTTAGCGACGATCAAGGTTTTTGGAGCGCATCCAACATCGACTATACGCAGGGCTTTGACGACATGGTGCGTGCCAATATCCAAGCCGAGCAGACGGCCATTGCCAATTACCAAAAGCATGCCTCCCAAACCGGCAACAAAACCGTAAGGGATTTGCTTCTGCGCATCGCTGAAGACGAGAAGCTGCACCTGCGCTTTTTTCGAAAGCAACTGAAGCCGGGTACGTCGAATACGGCCATGGACGACCGGTATGAACGAACTTAGATGCATGACCCTTCGCCGCTCGAAAGGGCGGCATATTCATTTACTCGTAGTGTGTCCACATGCGGGTAACATGTACGATATGCGTCTCTTGATCTACAGTGTACACAATACGGTGTTTTTGATTAACACGCCGGGAGTAGAACCCCTCTAAGTCACCCTTCAGTTTTTCGTATCTGGGCGGATTCTTAAAAGGGTTTTCTACTAAGATAATCAGAAGCGCCTTGGCTTTCGTCTCTAAGCCCGCCTGTTTCAATAATCGCTTATCGCGCTTGGCTTGACGGCTGAGGATAACAGCATACATTACCATTCCTCCTCGGGATCATACACCTCGCCCTCTTCAAGAGGTTCGGCTGCTGCCGCCTTGATGCTGTCTACCATGCCGGGAATGGACATCAAGCGTAGCGTTTCAAGCATCCCACTGTATTCTTCCTCGCTAAGAAGCACTGCATTTCCATTTTTGGTACTCACATTGACAATATCGTTGTACTGCACCGCTGAGTTCACAAAGTCAAAAACATTCTTGCGGAAATTTGTGATCGTTGTATTGGTCATGCTGAACACCTCCTATGTACATTATTGCGTACATCCCTGCGGTTGTCAAGAAATATCTGCAATTCGACCCTCCTCCATCACATAAACGCGGCCGGTATTCTGCATAACGCTCTGACGGTGGGCTACGCTGATCACCGCCCGGCCTTCCATCAGTGGCGCCATACTTGTGAGCACTTCCCGCTCCATAGCGCTGTCCAGGGCGGCGGTGGCTTCGTCCAGTATTAGGATGGGCGCGTCCTTTAGCGCGGCGCGGGCAATAGCTACCCGTTGCTTCTGCCCGCCGGACAAAGCAGAGCCGCTTTCGCCCACCATGGTATCGTATCCGTCGGGCAAGGTAAGGATGAAATCGTGGATTCCGGCGCGCTTGGCGGCCCGGACAATTTCCTCCCGGGCGCATCCCGGCTTACCAAGGCCAATGTTATCGGCAACACTTAAGTCAAAAAGCGTGCACTCCTGCGGGATATAACTGGACAGCGCCCGCCGCTCCGCCAGGCCGAGTCCCTGGGCGTCCGTGCCAAATAGTTTTACCTGTCCTTCGGTGGGTGCATAGAGCCCGGCGATCAACTTGAGCACCGTTGATTTGCCGCAGCCAGACTCGCCCACGATTGTAATGTGCTCGCCCGGCTTTACGCTGAGCGAAACCCCGCTGACCGCGGGCGCGTTCTTTTGATAGGCGAAACCCACGTCTACAAGCTCAATGGCCAGGGGGGCGTCGGGCCGTATTTGGGCGGCGCTGATCCCTTCCCTTTCTACGGGCAGGCCGAATAATTCCACAACCCGCCTGGCTGCCACCAGATTGGATTGTATCAGCAACAGAAAGGTGCTGCCGCTCAGGGAAGCGTCCCCCAGGATGCCCACTAAGGTGGCCGCATATACCACATTTGCGATACCGGCGCCATTGGCGAGCCCCAGCCAGAGCCCCGCCACAAAACCCAACGCCCGCGCCGAAAAAGCGAACAGATCGATCACGCCGTAGGCGATACCGTTCATGGTTCTGAATTTTACTCTTTTGGTGAAGATGACCCGGCAAACCGCCTCATACTTCTGGTGCAGCGCAGGGTGCAACAGGAATACGCGGATCACCGGGATGTTGCGCAGCGCTTCGATCAGGTAATTGGCCGAGGAGGCGATCTCCGTGCGGGCCTGGCCCTCCAGTTTGCGTACGTAAGGGTTTAGCTTGGTGGCCAGGGCAAGGGTGACGCCGCAATACCCAAGGCCCATGAGGGCTATCCGCCAGTCGGCAACAAAAAGCAGCGTGAACCCGACGGGCATCACCACGGCAAAACGAACCAAAGATATGATGCCAAAGGAGGTAAACGTATACCCCGCCCGATCCACATCCACCGTGAGCCGCGTCATTAAATCCCCTGTGCGCTGGTTGCTTGCTTCGGAAAGGGGGAGGGATTGCATGTGGGAGAAAAGCGCGCAGCGCAGGGTCTTGATGCCCCACTCGCAGCTGGAGCTCTGCAAGTACCTGCCATAGGCCATGAGAGGAGCCAACGCGAGCAGTATCACAAACAGCAGGACGATGTGTGTGACCGCCCTGTCCGCCGCCTCTCCCGCCACCATCTGGATGAGCAGCCGGTTGATCTGGGGATTCAATAGAAAGACGGCGCATTCCAACGAAGCGAGGCAGAGGCCCAGTATGTATTTTTTACGCATGATGCCCAGAAAGGAAAAAATGCGCAGAACAAGAGCGATGTTGGATTCCTTACGCATCTCGTTTCCCTCCGATCAGCCCTTGCTCCAGGCACATGCGATAATAATACCCCCTTGCTTTCATGAGGTTTTGCGGGTTGCCCTCCTCGATCACCCGGCCGTCGTCCATGCAGTACAGGTAATCTACGTTTTGTACCGTAGTCAGTCTGTGGGCTACGATGAGGGCGGCGCGGCGCACGAGCAGCTCGTCCAGGGCTTTTTGCACTTCGGCTTCGGTTTGGGCATCCAGGGCGCTGGTGGCTTCGTCCAGCAGAATCAGCTTTGCGTCCTTCAGGAAGGCCCGGGCGATGCTCACTCGCTGCTTTTGCCCGCCCGAAAGATTGGCCCCAAACTCGCCTACCTGGGTATGTTCTCCTTCAGGAAAATCCCTCAGGTCCAACGCGGCCTGCCGGATGGCCGCAAGAACCTCGCCATCGGTGGCTTCCGGACGGCCATAGCGCACGTTTTCCATGATGCTGCCGTAGAACAGGCTGGCGTCTTGGGTGATCAGGGCGATGCCGCTTCGCAGCCCTTCCAAATCCAATGAATCGCTGCGCTGCCCAAACAGGCGCAGTTTCCCCGCAGTTGGGGGATAAAACCCGCATATCAGCCGGATGAGGGTGGATTTCCCACAACCGCTGGGCCCGATGACCCCTATCTTTTGATCGGGGCCAAGCAGCAGGGAGATACCCCGCAACACCGGCTGTTCCCCATAAGCGAAGGACACGCCCTCCATATGTACAACAGCCTCTTGCCCCTTGGGGGAGAGCCGCGCGGTTCCGCTCCTTTCGAATGGGATATCCAGCACCTCGTAGAGCCGTTCCGCCAGCGCCATGGAAGACCGGAAGGTGGCCAGCATCCGATCGATCCATTCGAAGCCGTCGGCAATGTACGCGCTCATCACCACGAAGGCCAGCATATTGCCCGGCGTGATCAGGCCAGCCCGGATCATTAGCGAGCCGATCAAAAATAGGGACATGAGTTGCGCCACCGACGATATTTGCTTCACCAACGCCATACGCGCCGAAGCCGTGGCTGTTTTCCTGGCCTGCTCATAAGCCTGATGGGCCATCGCGCCAAAGCGCCGGTCCATCTCGGCCTTTAAGCCGAAGGACTTTACCGTGGCTAACCCCAGCATTGCCTCAGAAGCAAAGCTGGTTGCCCGGCCCGTGCGCTCCGAAGTTTTTTTGCGCTGTTGCTGGATGGGTTTTGCCATGGCGTTCACAAGCAGAATGGAGATGGGTAAGATCACAATGTATACAAGCAGTAGCTGCCAGGACAGGAACAGCCCCACCACGATGGCCGTCACGCCCATAAATCCGCGCCGGATAAACTCAGGAAAGTCGGCCGCGATGTGGTTGCACAGGTGCTCACAATCGGAGTTGACGCGCATGGCCACATCGCCCGAGCGCATTTTGCTTTGAAGGGTGGCGACATCACCCCGGAGCAGCACGTCGTATGCTTTTTTGCGGATGGTTAGAAACAAACGCTCCGTCGTGCGGCCGATGACCCAATACTGCACGGCGGTACGAATGGCGTCCAGGGCGATGAACAAAAGCGCCAAGCCCACGCTGGCCCACATCAAGGCCAAATCGCCCAGGACCCCGGCGTCCACCGCTTTGCCAAAGAATAGAGCGCTCTGGGTTTTGAGTATCCCGGCCAGCAGCGCCAGGGATACAATCGCTGCAAGCCCGGGCCACTGGGCGCGGTGATCCCAAATCACGCGCAGGAGAGGGAGGGGTTTGGATGTAGAGGGGATCACGATGTTTCGCCTCCCTTGTTGAAATATCCATGCCTTCATGGTACATTATAGCGCAAGGGGGGGATTATTCATATGAGAAAATGGATGATCGCACCAGTCGTACTCATGATATTGGCTTTTGTTTGGGCTGTGTATACCGATATCATCATACTGCGAACAACCGAGGATATGGCCGGATCGGAGAGCGCGGCAGCCATTTTGTTCGTAGGTAACAGCCATGTGTTTGTTGGCGATGTGCCAAAACAGCTGCAAACCATTGCCGCAGCCCACGGTGTCGAGGTTGCGTACAAGGATCTTTCAAGGCACGGCGCATCCCTAAGCCGCTCAAAAGACAATGCGATTCGTGAGATGGGGAACAAAAGATATGACTATGTCGTCCTTCAGGATCAGAGCAGACGGCAACAAAGCGATATCGCAGGATTTATGCATGATATTCGAATCCTTTGCGATGCGGCAAGGGAGAGCGGCGCCATCCCCGTGTTGTACAACCCCGCGTGGGCCAGCATCAATGGCCAGCCCGATATAGCGCATCAGAATGTACTTACCCAAGCATACAAACAGGCAGCCGATGATAACGACACGATGCTGGTAAACGCAGGCGACGCTTGGGTCTATGCTTATCAACAGATACCGGGAATTGCACTGTACACCAAATTTGACCCGCGCGGCCCCCACGCAAATAATGCAGGCGCATTTTTCACTGCCTGCGTGTTTGCGGCAACACTGTTTGATTTGCATGTTGGCGAGATACCCACAAACAGCCTGTACAAGGGAAGCGATGCGTTGGGCTTGGCCCAGGCTGCCTGGGAGTTTACTCACGAGTAGGAGGATAAGAATAAGGATGTTCAAAAAAGCATTGTTCATCGTCCTGGCATTCATTTTGGCGTTAGCAGCAGTTGCCGTTTTTGCATATTCGAGAATGTATTATCCAACGGGAGAGATCATGCCCGGCATCTATGCCATCAAAACAGGCGGAAACGGCATCCAAACGGTGAACGCCTTTCTTTTTGAAGTTGATGGAAAATACATGATGATTGATGCGGGGGCAAATTTAGCTCAAACCGAAAACCAACTGCGTACATTGGGCATATCGGCCGATGACGTGGTTGCGGTTTTTATCACACATTCTGACGATGACCATGTTGGCGCCCTCGGCTTGTTTGGCAGTGACATCATTCAAGCAATGTCTGATGGGGAAGTGATGGAAGTGTCCGGCATATCGGTTCAGTGCATCTATACGCCGGGGCATACAGAGGATTCCGTATGTTATCTAATGGATGGAAAGTACCTGTTTACCGGCGACGCGTTTTTTAACCCGCGTTACGATAGGGAACTGCATGCAATAAGTAAGACAAAGATATTGGAGACCGAAGGCGTGGAATGGGTTTTTACCGGGCACTTTGGCCTTTTTAAGGATATAAGGTTCTTCCGCTGGTGGTTCGGCTAAGATTGCATTTCATGTGCTGATGCGTTATACTTTCAGCTATAAACCGTTTTCGCAAGGAGGAACCCCATGAGCAACTACCGTAATTTCTCGTTAGCCACCTACTTCGTAGCCCACGGAACCCAGCACACCACCCAGGATCAGTTGGAGAAGGACATCGCCTTTTTTGCCCGTCACCTGCGGCTGGACAAGGTGTATGTGGAACCCTTCCGGGGCGGCCTGCTAGCCTCAAGCGAGCAGATCGAGATGGTGAAAGCCTGCTTTGCCGCCCAGGGTATCGCCACCGAAGGCGGGCTCACCACCACCATCCACAAGGAGCCAAGCGGCAAACCCAAGCAACGCATGTACGATACCTTCTGCTACACGGATGATGCCATGCTTGCCGCGCTGCGGGAGGCGGTGGCGCGCATCGCAACGCACTTCGACAGCTTTATCATCGACGATTTCTTTTTTACCAACTGCACCTGCGCCACCTGCCGGGCCGAGCGGGACGCTTTTAACGCCGCCCACAACATCACCGACGGCAGCTGGGAGGCCTTCCGCATGGAGCTGATGCGCCGGGTGAGCGTGGATGTGCTCCAAACCGCTCGGGAAGTAAAGCCGGGCATCCGGGTGGTGATCAAGTACCCCAACTGGATGGAAGCCTTTCAAGAGACCGGATACAACCCGACGGAGCAGAAGCTGCTGTTCGACAGCGTGTACACCGGCACCGAGACCCGGGATCCCGTCCACACCGATCAGCACCTGCCACGTTATCTTTCTTACTCGCTGATGCGCCACTTTGAGGCTATGTGCCCCGGCAAGAACGGCGGCGGCTGGTTCGACCCTTACGATTGCCTAACGTTGAATCACTATTTAGAACAGGCGTATCTCACTGCCTTTTCAAAACCCAAGGAATTGATGATGTTCTGCTTTCAATCGTTGGTGGATACGGTGAACATCGCCGCCCTGGGTTTTATGCTCGACCGGCTGGACGAAACCCTGGATCACCTGGGCGATTGCGCGGCGGTTCCCTGCTACATCCCCGACGATAGCCAAGGCGAGGACAACCTGCAGGACTTTTTGGGTATGGCCGGGCTCCCCGTGGCTACCACGCCGTACTTCCCCCAGGAGGCGCCTGTTCTTTTGCTCACCCGCTCCTCAGCTTGCGATCCGGAGATCGTGGAGAAGCTGGAGCCTTATGTGGCGGCGGGCGGTAAGGCCATCGTCACCAGCGGCTTTTTAGAAGCTACGCTGGAGCGGGGCATGAAGCGCCTGACCAGCGCCCGCATCCGTGGCCGCAGGATAGAAGCCAGCGCCTTTGCCGTGGAGGGCGACAGGCCCCAGCAGATGACCTATTGGCCCAGCGCTCGGCCCATCGCCTTCCCGTTGGTGGAGTTTCGCAACAACGCGTCCTGGGCGCTGGCTAAGGCCGTGGCGGACGAGGAGAATTACGCCATATTGCTGCGCGATACCTATGGCGACGGCGCTGTGATTACCCTGGCCGTGCCCGATATGTACGCGGACATTCGCCAGCTTCCTCCGGCGGCGCTCACACGCCTGCGCAAGGAGTGCGCCATTCATGGCGTGTATCTGGAAGGCGGGCCGGAGATCGGCCTGTTTGCCTACAACAACGACACCGTGCTGCTCTATCCCTTTGTGGGGCAGGGCGCCCAGCGGGAGGAAGTCTTATTGCACGCGAGGGGCGCCAAGGCCCTGCGTGAGCCTGGCGGCGAAAAAAAGATCGAACCCTTGTACACGCGGGATGGGGAAGCGGTATTTGCCCTGGATACCAAGCCGGGTACATGGCGGGTGTATAAGATCGAGAAATAAAGTCTCGTCATTTTGACTTTTAATCGCTCGTCCCCGGCACATACACGCCGACGTCCTGCCCGGCCTCCCATGGCCCGATGTTCACCAGCATCCGCCGCGCCACGGCGTAGCGGGGCCCGGTGAGGGACTGCGGTATATGAAGGATCACCTGGATTTCCCGCTCGTCGTTTTCGCCCACCAGTACGGCAAAGCGCAAAGGCAGCGCGTCGCTTGGCACATCGGGTGAAAAGCTCATGGCGCCATCGGAGGCGTGGGTGGCTGGGAAACCGGCCTGCAACGCCAATACGGTTGCGGCATAAGCCCCCACATCGCCGTTGGCGGCGGCGCGGGCTTCCACTAGCTTAACGTCGATATCCGCCAGTCGGCGCTCTACTTGCAAGGTCGCTTCGTAATAAGCGACCGTGGCATGAGCGGTACGCTTGTTCAGCACGCCTTCCACCTGCACGCTTTGCAGCGTAAGGATGGCCAGCGCGGCCATGCACAGCACAAAAAAGATCATGAGCAGCGAGGTCATGCCCGGCCCGACTCTATATTCTCCACCGTCCTTCAAGGCCGCACCTCCTGAATCAATCTGATAAAGCCGGGATATAACTGCCCGTGGGTATGGACGCCAGCACCATGTCCGGATCGCGCACATCCTTGGTGTACACCACACGGATTTCCCCGCCGATCAACCGGCCCGCAACTGTAAGCGTTTCCCACGGGAAGCGTACCTCCACGCGGAGCGCGCCGTCTTCGGTGGTTTGCTGGTACAGGCCAATAGCGCTCTGCTCAAACCCGGCGGCTAGCAGCGCTTGCCCCGGATCGGGCTGGCCGCTGATCACCTCTGCCCAGTCCTGGGCGGCGATCAGGGCGCGCTGGGTGTACGCGTTGAGTTTACCACGCTGGTGGGACATCACAAACATCTGCACGATGGTGACCGCGATGAGGGAAAAGAACAACACGACGATTACCAGCTCGGTTAGCAGTACATTGCCCTTGTTCTGGCCTTGCATATCCATCCGTGTTTCTCCTTTCCTAATCGGTTGCGGCGTGCAGCCGGATGTGCAATGGCAGCGCTTGCCCGGTCTCTGTATGCAGCAGCAGGGAGAGCAGGCCGCCTTCTTTTTGCATATCCAGCGAGGCGATATCGGCGATGCGCAGGCTGTCTTCATGATCCAAGTCGTCGCCCGCAAACACGAACTGCTCGTAAAGGGCCCCGTGGGCGGCGTAGATGCGGGTATGGTATTCCATGTTGTCGTGCCATTCGCGGATCACCAGGGTTTCCACGCCTTGCAATTCTTCGATGGACACGCCCCCGATTTGATCCGCCGCCCGCACCTTGTTGGCGATGTACCCAAGGGAGGTGCGTATCTGCGCGGTGTAGCGGGCTTCGTCTACCTTGTTGCGGTACGCGCCCACGCCGATGAGCACCAGCAGCAACACAAACACCGTGTAGATGCCGATGAGCAGGAATATAAACAGCGAACCGACGCTGTGTTTTGCCTTGGCATGCTCCGTATTCATCCAACGGCTCCTTCTAGCCAGATCACTTCGATGATCGGCATGGCGTTTCGGGAGATCACATCAAAATCCACGGCAAACTTGGAATGGTCGATCACGACGCCGTAGTGTTCCTCCAGGTACTCCAGGCTTGGCGGGTAGCGCCCTTCCACGGAGTAGCAGCTGATGGCGGCGCGACGCAGCACCTCCCGCAGCCGGGCGGTTTGCTCCACGTCTACCCGGCGGCTCATTTGGCCTACCATCGTAACCGTAAACACGATGGCCAGCACAAATACCGCCAGCGATATGTACAGTGCGCGGTGCACACCCCGCTTTTTTTGCATGTTGATCTGCATAACCGCGCCCTCCTTTGCTTGCCTTATTGCCTTACTTACATAATCGAAGACATGATGCTGATCATGGGCAGCATCACCGCCAACAGGATCGCGCCGATGATCACGCTGAGCAGCACCACCATGGTGGGTTCGATCATCACGATCAGGCGGGAGATGTCGTTGTCCATTTGCTCCTGGTACATGTC
>Ga0123353_10003183_pt1 | contig 20660 bp, 19 predicted proteins | sample TergutLab28metaG_3_FD_92763 | JGI IMG/M metagenome (GOLD analysis project Ga0123353, IMG submission 92763) | Labiotermes labralis P3 segment gut microbial communities from Petit-Saut dam, French Guiana - Lab288 P3 | ecosystem: Host-associated > Arthropoda: Insects > Digestive system > Gut ... | reverse complement strand
TGACCGACCCGGGGTACGGGGGTACTTTCAGCGGCTTTTTCTTTTGTGTTTCTTTAGTATGACGAGACATTATCTCACGATAATTATATGACCTTTACGAGACATTTTCAAATGTTATTGACAGTATCGTTAATTGTTTTATTTATCGGAATAATTGCAAACAAATGACGAAAAAAGAACTTTTTATGTTATAGTAAATAAAAACAACATACTAATTGATAACCAAAGCGAGTTCTGTCGGCATGGGTTTTTGCTTGGAAAGGAAGGGTATTTAATGAAAACAAATATATCCAAAAGTAAGCAGTACGACATGAATGAACACCGCTTAAAAAATAAATTCATTTTTTTCTCTGCTGTATTATTTTTATTAATCCTCGTTGTGGGGAGCATGGCCTTTGTTTTTTCAATGCGGCAGATCGTCAGGGCAAATAAAGGCATTGAATTGCAACAAATGCTTGATATCGAACGGCTGCGATTGGAAAGCACGTTGGAAGCAAAAATTTCCATGATACGGAAAATGGCGGATTCGCCGCTTATTATTCGGCATTTTGAAAATCCGGACGACGACGCACTCAGGGAAATGGCGACAGAAGAAATAAATTCGTTCCGTAAATACTTTAACGAAGGCTACGAAATTTCTTGGGTAAACGATATAGACAGGCTGGTATACAGCACGGAATTTACCGAGCCGTATTGGCTCGACGCGGATAATCCTGCACATTATTGGTATTACGCGACCCTTTATGAAACGCAGGGTTACAGCTTTAACGTCAATTACAACCCCAACACGGAAGCCTTTAAGATGTGGGTGAACGCGCCGGTTTTAAATAATGAACGCAAGCCTGTGGGGATGGTGGCGTTGGCGCTTGAAGTGACCGTATTCATCAACAGGTTTTTCCATAACATCGAGGACGGGGTGGATATTTATCTGTTTAATTCCGCGGGGGTAATTACCGGCGCCAAGGACGTTGATTTGGTTATACGCAACGCGAACATCATGGACGAACTGGGCGAATCGGATATCGATATCGTGGCGAAGGCGGTAACCTTCGGACCCGGGGAAACCCAATCCTTTGCCGCTCCCCGGGGGACTCTCGCCATTGGCACGGTTCCCGCGCTGGGATGGTACGCCGCCGCGTTTAAGCCTTACAGCATAAGCGATTATTTCACCCCCATGACCACGTTGTTCCTTGTGATGATTGTGGTAATCTCGTTGATATTTATCATATTTAATCTGTTTATCGCAAGATTCATCAAATCCATAAGCGAAGTAATGGTGTCGCTGGAAAACGCCGGCAGTGAAGCGGAAAAACAATTGTTGAGATTAAATTTGATGGTCAGAGCCACGAAAATCGGCATGTGGGACATAAAATTTATATATAACGATGCGGCTGCTCCCATAGAATCCGTCACTTGGTCGGATGAGTTCAGGCAATTGCTGGGCTATACCGATGCGACCGATTTCCCGAACGTCTTAAACAGCTGGTCCGATTGTATACACTCCGCTGACAAAAACGGGGTGATGGACAGCTTTGAAAAACACATTACGGACACCGACGGGAAAACACCCTTTGATATTGAATACCGGATGAAAAAGAAAAACGGCGAATGGGCATATTATCGTGACACCGGCGAAACTACCCGTGACGAAAGCGGTAACCCCCTTCATATAGCGGGTGCGCTTTTGGATATAACGGAAACGAAAAATCTGATAAGCGAAATCGAACGTCAACGTATGTCGGCGGAAGCCGCAAACAAAGCCAAAAGCGCGTTCCTCAGCACGATGAGTCACGAAATACGCACACCGATGAACGCCGTTTTAGGTATTACCGAAATTCAACTCTATAAAAACGAGCTTGACCCGGAAATACGGGAAGCACTTGAAAAAGTCTATACTTCGGGTGAACTGTTGCTCGGCATTATCAATGACATACTCGACCTGTCCAAAATAGAAGCCGGCAAATTGGAGCTTTTGACGGATAAATACGATATCGCCAGCCTTGTCAGCGACACAGCGCAGCTCAACATGATGCGTATCGGCAGCAAGCGGATTAACTTTGAATTAAATATTGACGCAAATATGCCCGCGCAATTCTCAGGCGACGAATTGCGAATAAAACAAATATTAAATAATCTGCTTTCCAATGCGTTTAAGTATACGGATGCGGGTAGGGTGAGCCTGACAATTACCACAGAGGCGGTAGCGGAAAATAGCAAAAAAGCGGTGTTGGTCGTTATTGTAAGCGACACGGGGCAAGGTATGACCAAAGAACAAGTGGATAAACTGTTTGACGAATATACCCGGTTTAACCAAGAAGCGAACAATACAACCGAAGGTACGGGGCTGGGTATGAATATAACGCGGAATCTGGTCGAGTTGATGGGCGGGAGCATCGCGGTTGAAAGCAAACCGAGCATAGGCTCCACATTTACCGTACGCCTGCCGCAAGACTTGGTCGGTACCGATGTATTGGGTAGGGAAGTGGTTGAAAACCTTCAACAGTTCCGTACTTGCAGCAGAGCGCAAATGAGAAAGATAAAAATTACGAGGGAGCCGATGCCCTACGGTAAAATCCTGATTGTGGACGATGTGGAAACAAACATATATGTAACCAAAGGATTATTGACGCCTTATCGGCTCGCAATGGATTCGGCCGACAGCGGATTTGCCGCGATTGATAAAATTAAGGACGGAAATACTTACGACGTCGTATTTATGGACCATATGATGCCAAAAATGGATGGCGTTGAAACAACGAAGCGTTTGCGCGATATGGGATACAAAGACCCGATTGTGGCGTTGACCGCAAACGCCGTAGCGGGACAAGCGGATATGTTCTTGGAAAACGGCTTTGACGATTTTATTTCCAAGCCGATTGACCTGAGGCAAATGAATATCGTCCTCAATAAATTTATACGCGATAAGCAATCGCCTGAAATAATTGAAGTGGCAAGGCAGGACGCTATGTCACAAAAATCGAGCGGCCAAAGCGAACCCGTACAGAAGGTTGAAAATCAAACCAAACAGTCTATGGCAAACAGGGAAATCGTCGGGTTGGATATATTTAAAGGAATTGAACGGTACGACGGTGACGAAAAAACATACTTGAAGATTCTCCGTTCATACGCGAGAAGCACCCGCTCAACGTTCGGATTGATGGAAACGGTCACCGAAGACGGGATTACCAACTATGGTATTAGGGTACATGGCATCAAGGGGGCAAGCTACGATATTTTCGCAAACGGAGTCGGCAAGGAAGCCGAAATCCTCGAATTCGCGGCAAGGGACGGTAACCTTAGTTTAATACAGGAGCGAAACCCGGCATTTCTCGTAATGGTGGGGGAACTGCTTGATAATATCGAGGTTGCGCTCTCAGCCATTGAGGATGAAAACCAAAAACCCAAAAAAGATAAACCGGACAATGAATCACTGGTGAAGCTCCTTGCCGCGTGTGATATTTATAACATGAAAAATGCGGACGCAATCATGACGGAAATAGAAGAATATCAATATACGGCGGACGGCGGTCTGGCCGTTTGGCTCCGTGAAAACATCGATATAATAAACTTCCGGAAAATCGTGGAAAGGCTTTCCGATTACTTGGAATCGGAAAAATCTGCGGAGTAGAAAACCGCATCATGCCACGTTAAATCCCCATAAATCAAGCCTCCCTGCCAATGTACGCATTGACGGGGAGGCTTTAATCGATTTTGAAAAAAATTAATTTTGGCGGTCTTTGTAGTCTTTTTTAAAATCCTTCAAATCTTGCACGGCTTCGTGGATGCCTTCTACGTCGCCGTCTATCGCGGCTTCCACGATTGCGTCGGTATATGCGTATATCATTTTTTTCTTCTTTTTCTTTTTCTTCTTACCGCCGCCGGAGGAGAACAGGATGCCCGAAATGGGAATGATCATCCAGCCCCATGCCCACCACGAGCCGCCGTAGATAATACCGATCGTAACATAGATGAAGGGGGAAAGCGCGGTAATCGTATGCGTGCCGATGCCGGAGCTCAAAATACCGAACACGGGGATAATGACCCAACCCCACGTCCACCAATTCCAAACATCAAAGGGGAGCAGCGGACGCCACGAGCTTTGGAATACCCCCATCAATATATAAATGAAGGGCGCGAGCGGGGTCAGCTTCGTAAACATACGCCCCACGCGGAAATGGACGTTAACGCCGTATTCGTCGTCCACTTCCTCCACCACCACCGCACGCTTGCGTTCAAAACCGCCGACGAGTTCGTCCGGGTCGCCCAAACTTGCCCTTGCGGCGGCGAGCGATTCGTCGAAGGAAAGTCCTTTTTTCATAAATTCCTGCGTCTTTTCCGTTAAATGAATGAGCAGTTCCTCTTTTTGCTCGCGCACCTCGTCGGTTTCCACAATGTCGTAGAATAAATCGTTTACCATTTTAGCTATACGCTTTTCGTGCATCGTAAACCCTCCATCCCATGATTTTCGTTATCAGATTTTTAAAACGTTGTGTAAGGTTGACCCATTCCGTCATGTGTACGTGCGTTGCTTTGTTTGTTTTTAACGCGGGGGTGTAATAGTTAATTTCGCCGTGATATTTCATCATTGTTCCCCTCCCATCTAAGGATCCTGTCCATCAGTTCCTTGGTCATTTCCCACTTGGTTTGGCTTTCGGCTAAGTTATCCCGCCCCGCTTGGGTAAGGGTGTAGTACTTCCTTCGGCCGCCTTGGCTCTCGTCACCCCAATAGGACGCGATAAACCTTTCTGCTTCCAAGCGACGCAGCCCGGCGTACAGCGTTGCCTCCTTAATTTCACACACATCGTTGGTCATACGAGAAATCGTCTTCGATATGCTGTAGCCGTATCCGTCCTCCAACGAAATGATCTTTAGTAGGATGATGTCGATATGCCCGCTGATTAAACCGGATGGTGCGATTGTCGTATTCATGCCGTTCCCTCCTTATACGCGAGTGAATATTTTGTTTTGTAAATTACTTGCGTGTGTGATTATTGTGATGTGTATAGTAATATACGAGATACAAATTATTTTGTCTTTTCACATCATGGCGATGGCGATGGGGGGGGACGCGCTAACACGAAATGGGATGCCATCCGGTTTGGTCGGGCAAGTGAAACCACTTGTCTCCCTAAGTGAGCCTTCTCGGTTTCACGTAAGCCCGTCCTTCACTGTTCAACACCCTATTTAGTGAAACGCGCTTACCCCCCATCCCCATCGCCGTGGTATTAAAGCGAGTTTAATGAAAAACAAACTTGACCGAGCGGTACCCGAAACCGCGATGGGTTAGCCCATTTTCGAATTATTTTGTTATTAATGCTAACGGGGACATTAATATTACACGGGGTTTTTCCGTTTCGTTATGATTATCACGGTTATGACCACACCTGCCGCGAGGACGCCCAACAGAAGCCACAACCATAACAAGCCGCCGCTGTCCGGTTCTGGCCGGGGAGTGGGCGTTGGATTGGGGGTGGATGCGGTTGTTGGGGTGGGTGTGTGAATGGTTGCGGGGGATGGTTCGGGGATTGGCGTTGGTTCGGGTGACGGTTCGGGCGTTGGCTCGGGGTTGGGTAACGTGACGATAAAGGCTACGATATTTTCACCGGCGTTGGATGAAACCGTCACGCCCTGCTCCAGCACGAAATGATTGTTATCAAAGTCGGCTTGCGTTAGGTAGGACCGCAGGGTGTGCGCCCCAAGGGGAGCGTTTTCGAAGGTGAAATACCCCTCATTATTAGTTGTGGTAACGAGGGGGTCAGAGAACAGAGCCACGATCACGTTCGCCATCGGTGCGCCGTCACTGTAGGTTAGCTGCCCGCCGAAGGACGCGGTAACAGGGGTGGTGGATGTAGGATCGGGGGTGAGCGAAGATGTTGGGGTGGGTGATGGGGAGGGGCTTGGTGACGGAGAAGAGTTTGGGGTGGGTGATGGGGAAGGGTTTGGTGACGGAGAAGAGCTTGGCGTGGGTGATGGCGTCGGGTTGGGGATTGTGTTGGAATTGTTTTGCGGGAAATAAAAAAAACCTGTTCTTCCCGGCCAACCTTCCCCTTCCCGGGCGGTATCCCAATTGTTTTTCCAACCGGGAACGCCGGTATCGGGGTTTTGTCCCATATTATTTCTTGTAACGTCAAGTCCGTTTAATGCTGTATTTTTACTAATATCCAGGGTAGTCAATTGATTTCTGCCAACCAATAATTCCGTAAGTAGGGGATTGTTGCTTATATCCAACTCCGTCAGGTTAGCGGCAACCCGAAGAACTGTTAGCGCAGGATTGTTTCTTACGTTTAATTCCGTCATGGTACCGGAAATCCATATCGTTGTCAGCGCGGGATTGCTACTGACATCCAATTTTGCCAGTTTATTCCCGGTTGTCCAAAGTGTTGTCAACTTTGGGTTATTTTTCAAATTTAATTCGGTCACAGGGTTAAAATGTCCCAAGCCGAGATTTTCCAATAATGGATTGTTACTGACATCCAACTCTGTCATCCGATTATTTGAAAGGGCAAGTACTGTAAGGGCAGGGTTGTTGCTTATGTTCAGCCCTGTCAATTGGTTGTCACGCAAATCAAGATTATACAATTCAACCAAACCACTCACATCCAATGTTCCGGTTAAGTCTTGATTGCCTAAATATATCCAAAAAACCCGCCTGTTTGTAGATTCGGAAGAACCGGTCCAATTTATGCCCGTCCAATCGGAGGGAACGATTGAACCGTCTGCCGGGGCGGGCGTCCATTTTAATCCGTTGTTGGTTATGATGGCGTTAATGACCGTTATGTCACCCGGATTGTATGTACCCGGCGCAGCAACCGATACTGCCGGTATAGGAACGAACACAAAGACAAGGAACAACACCCCTATAAAAAACAAAAATTTCTTTTTCATGGTGACCTTCACAACCTTTCGTGGATCAACCCTCTTCACCGCTTTGGCCGTCAGATACCCATACCCCGCCCATTCGTTAAACCAATGATGACCTGTATTTCGGCTTGGATGCTATCGTCCGGGCAGGTGCGGTTTATGGCGTTCCCCCACTCGCCCGGATCGTAGACCAACCCTCTATACTGCCTTGGCTGTTAAATACCCATACCCCAATTCATTTGTCGCACCGATAATCACCTGGATTTCGGCGGTGATGCTTCCGTCGGCTGCCAAACTGCCTTCCCAGCCGCCCGCGATGACGTTCGCCACTTCGGGGAAGCCGAGGACGGTTTCCATCGGCGGCAGGGTCACCACTTCGTTGGCGTTGCCCGCGGTTACGCAGGCGTTGCCGAACGGCGTGGAGTCGGCGAGGGATTGGCTCGCGCCGTCCTGCCCGGCGTATTCGTCGGTAATCAGCACGGTCTTGATACCTTTCGCTTCTATTTTATTGCAATTCATCACGAGGTCGGCATCGGGGTTGCCGAAGCCTTCCTCGGAAATAATCACCGCGTCCGCGCCCATATATTCCACGAGCTTGGCCGTCATGTTGGAGCTGCGCTCCTTGTCGGCTAAGGTGACGTTTTCGTTAGTGATTACGCAGCCGAGGAAATTGATCGTCTTGCCGTGTTCGGCGTACAAATCCTCGATGACGGGGTTGTTGGCGTGGATGTACGTGGGGTTTTTATCACAGGCGGAAACGCAGTTGCCGCTCACGATCGCGCCGTCCATCACTTCCGTGGGGTACATGAAAGTAGGGACGATTTGCCGCACGTCCACGCCGTAATAGAACGTATTGTGCAAAAGGCCCTGGGTTTGCAGCATATACACGTAAGCGACCTTGGGCAGATTGGGATATAACGCGGCTTGTTGCAACAGGGAGAGCGTTTCGTATACCTTTTCGTTGTCGGGCTTTACGTTTTTGCCCGCTTCGCCTAAATAATTGGCCGCGCGGAAACCCGCCAAGCGCACGACCACTTCATGCTCGTGTTGCTTGATGCCGTCGACAGGTTCGATCTTGAGCACGATGTTCTGCGTCCTTGAAAAGGGCGTGTATTCCGCGCCCGGGCCGTTCATGTCGATGATACCTTCCTGGAAGCCCACGATCTTGCCCGTGGTGACAACTGCCGCACCCTTTAATACGTGGGTGCGCCCGCTTCCCACTTGCTCCACCCCCGCCATAAAGCCGGGGAAGATACCGCCCATAACGGCGTTTGCACCGTCGGAAGCGTCTGCGCCGCCCGCTTTTATTTTTACGCGCGGTTCCACCACGTCCTTCACGGGGAGGATCCGCACCGATTCACCCGGGCGCGCGAGGAATACCTCGACGGATTTTACGCGGTCGTCTTGTGCGGCGATTCCCGCCAGTTCTTCCTTATTAATATGAAGCGTTCCGTCATTCACTTCGGTAACCGCGCCGAATTGAATATCCTTGATAAAAATTTCACCAATCTCTAAACGCATTCACGTTCCCTCCTCTTTTTATTCCGAATTCACCCGGCCAATTCGTCCAGCTTCGCTTGCACCGCCGTTATCCCGCCTTCGTCGATGACCGCCGGGTCAAAGGTGAATACCTTTTCGCCGTCCTTGTAAAATACCAGCGTCGGCAGGCCCATCACCTTTTGGCTGATGGCCAACCGCTTGTTATTGGCGGTATCGAGCTTGCAAAACTTGGCGCGCCCCGCGTTTTTTTCAACGAATTTAAGCACTTCGGGCATTAGAGCCATACAGGGCTCGCACTTCTCGCTCCAAAAATCCACGAACGTAATGCCCTTTGATTGCAACACTTCCGCTTCAAAGTTTTCCTTATTCAATTCAACCATGTGAAGCCCTCCGATATATTTATAATTGATTTTCAAACCTTAGCTCCCGATTGTCAATTTTTCGATATCCTCGCGTGTCAAGCGTCCTTCTACGTGGCCTTCCAAATATTTTTCCGCCGCCACGGCCGCGATCGCGCCGTCCGCCGCCGCGGTCACCACTTGGCGCAGGTATTTGACGCGGACGTCACCCACGGCGTATACGCCGGGTACGTTGGTTTCCATACGCTCCGACGTGGGGATATATCCCCATTGATCCAAATCGATTTTGCCTTTTAAAAATTCTGTCTTGGGCTGCGAACCGATGAAAATAAACACGCCGTTGACTTCGAGCGTTTGCTTTTCGCCGGTGCGGATGTTTTTTACGACCGCGCCCTCCACCATTTCGTCGCCTTGGATTTCCTCCAGTACGCTGTTCCACACCCAGCGGAACTTGGGGTGGGCGAAGGCTTTTTCCGCGCTGCGTTTATTACAATCCAGCACGCCCTCGTCGTGGATGACGATAACGGTCACGGATTCCACGAATTTCGTAAGGTACAACGCTTCCTCGATGGCGGCATCGCCGCTGCCGACCACTACAATGTCCAGTTCCTCGAAGAAATCCGCGTCGCAGGTGGCGCAGTACGAAACGCCCTTGCCCCGTAGCTTGCCTTCGCCGGGTACGCCCAATACACGCGGCTCCGCGCCCGGCGCGAGGATGACCGTGCGGGATTGGTAAATATCGCCGTTTGCGGTCGTTACGGTTTTGATCTCGCCTTCAAGGGAAACATCCTTTACGTTCCCCTTTAAAAAAACCGTACCGAATTGCGCCGCGTGGGCTTCAAATTCGCCCATGACGCCCGGCCCGGTCGTTTCCCGAAAGAACCCGGGGTAATTCTCCATTTCCGTCGTTGTCGAGGCTTGCCCGCCGGGCTTGCCCTTGTCGATAATCGCGGTCTTCAGCCGCGCGCGGCTGCCGTAAATGCCCGCGGCCATGCCGCCCGGCCCCGCGCCGACAATCAAGATATCGTAGATGTCGGACATATATTTCCCTCCAGCGCGTTCGTAATCAAATCCAAGTCTATTATACGGTAATCCTCCCGCGTCGATTCATCGGCGTTAAAAACGTCGCGAATTTCCGAAGGGTAGCGCATCGCGTCCTCGATCATGCGGAGCGATTGGAAATCCACCGCGCTTCTATTATCCGCCGAACCCGCGGGGAGGGAAATCGCCACGCTTTTATACGGGCTTTCCCACGGCTTAACGCTTCCGCTGAGCGGGTGGCTGACAATCCGCGCCCCCAAGTGCACCGCGTCTCGCACGGCGGTAAAAACAGCGGAAGCATCGCCGCCGATAAAACGCGCAAGGCTCGCGTAACGGTCCCGCACGGCGGGGTTGTTGGTGTAAATGATATATGGAACCATTCCTTAATTAAGCGATTGCGGGTATATAAGGTTCTTCAACTTCCGTATAAATACTTTTAATGTCTTTGGGGTATACGGTTTCCGTTTCGTAATCGCCTTCCGAAATTTCGATGTCGGCGATGTATGCTTCTCCTTTGCCCAAAATTTCGACGATTACGGCATTTTTACCGGATTTTAATTTAATGCGTTGATATAACTTAATCATGGTCAGCGCCCTTTCTCTTTTTTATATATGCACTCGTTAGTCTCATTTGCCCGGTTTGTTTGTCATCTATCCATGATGTCAGCACATTGGCCGTTTTGCCGTTTACACCGACAAGGCACATGAGGACAGAATAGGTCGTACCAAATTCATTATCCCCTTTATATAAAGCGGGATAATGATATAAATTATTCCTTATGTTTTCAATTAATAAAGCGACATTTCCAAGGTTGTACCCTAAAGCCATTTCAAACGCGGAATGTTTTCCTTTTCCGTTTATGGGGTCTAATGCGTATTTTGTAAATTTTTCAATAGGTATAACCGCTTCATTAACCTTTGGAAGAATCTTCATCGTGTCGTCACCCCAAGAGGGTTAATCTCAATTATATTTCATTACAGGCAAAAGCTACCATATATATGCCGTTGTGTAAACCTTGGTTACTTAGGCAACATCACCGTAAACGAACTCCCCCGCCCCGGTTGGCTGTCCGCGCGGATCGTCCCCCCGTGCAGTTCCGCGATGCGTTTCGCCATCGTTAAGCCCAGCCCGTTGCCCGTTTGCTTGTGCGACGCGTCGCCTTGGAAGAATTTGTCGAAGATACGAAGACGCACGGCCTCGTCCATACCGATGCCGTCGTCCTTGATTGTGACGATGACCGCCCCGTTAACTTCGGCACAAATTGCGCCGAAGTTAACGCCCGTATGCGAAAACTTGACGGCGTTGTCGATCAGGTTTAACCAAATCTGCTGGATAAGGTCGGGGTTGCCGTAATATTCGGCTTCGTCGAGCGCGACTTCAACGGTTATCCCCTTCGCCGCCCATTGCGGTTCGGTCATGGCGATGACGCGGCGGAGCTGTTCGTCCACGCGGAAGGTTTCCTTTTCGGCGATGATTTCCATGGATTCGTATTTCGAAAGGTTTAATACGTTGGTGGCGAGGGTGGAAAGGCGTTGGCTTTCGGCGACGATGATTTCGAGATATTCCTTCCGTTCGTCCTCACTTATGCCGCCTTCCTTCAACAACTTGGCGAAGCCCCTGATCGATACGATGGGGGTTTTAAACTCGTGGGAAAAATTATTGATGAAATCGTTGCGGAGGGTTTGCGTGGAGGATAGCTCCCGCGTCATTTGGTTGAAGCTGTGGTGCAGCTCGTCCAATTCGCGGATGCTGCCTTCGCTTTCCACGAACACGTTAAAGTCGCCGCGTGCCACTCTGCGCGTGGCTTCAACCAGCCTGCGGATCGGTTTAAGCGCGCGCCTACTGAAAAAGGATGCCAACGCCGTACCGATGATGACCGAAAACAGAATCATCCCCACCAACGCGGCGACGGGGGGCCTGAATTCCGTCCCCATCATTTCATGGTTCCAATTCAATATGCCCTTGTGGTTGAGGATTACCATGATAAAACCCGCAAGCATCATGGCCGCCGCCATCACCGCGAATACATAGAACACCAACGAAACAGCCAAGCTCCAACGGTGCTTTTCCTTCATGCCTTCTTCACCCCCCGATGTATTCCCTTGTACCCCACCCCGCGCACCGTCGCGATTTCCAGCTCCCCCCAACCGCCGAACCGCTCGCGCAGGCGGCTGATGTGGACGTTGAGCGTATGGTCGCCGATGTCGGAATCGAAGCCCCAAATTTCCTCCATCAGTTGCATCCGCGTAAAAATGGTGCCGGGGGAAGCGAACAGTTTAAACAATAATTGGAATTCCTTCTGCGGGAGCAGGATTTCCTGTCCGTACCCCGTTACCGTAAAGGCATCGTAATCCAGCGTAACCCCGCCCATCACGATTTTCTGCTCGCTCGCGATTTGCGAACGCCTTAGCAACGCGCGTATGCGAAGTATCATTTCCTCCTCGTCCACGGGTTTGGTCATGTAGTCGTCCGTCCCCGCCAAAAAGCCTTCGCGTTTGTCCGAGGGTTCCTGCTTGGCCGTTACCATTAATATAGGGAGGTGCTTCCATGCGGCGCGGAGTTCCTTGGTCAAGGCGTAGCCGTCCATGCCGGGCATCATCAAGTCCAGCACGACCAAATCGATGTGCTCGTTTTCCATTACGGCGAGCGCTTTGTTGCCGTCTTCGGCTTGTAACGGTTCGAAGCCTTGCCGTTTTAACACCGCGCACATCAGTTTGCGCGTGTTGGTATCGTCCTCCACTACCAGGATGCGGAACATGGTAAACGCTTCCTTTCTTATTGTGCTGCGTATATAATACCATTTCATATAAACCTCAATTAAATCTCAACGAGGTGTTCCATGCGTTTATTCCACGTTAGCGAAGACCCGAACGTCGAAATTTTCCATCCGCGGTTGCCTAGGCGTGCCGAACTTAACCCAAATGTCGGTCTTGTTTGGTCGCTTACCGAACCCGCGCTGCTTAATTGGCTCTTTCCGCGCGAATGTCCGCGCGTCGGTTACCGTGTTTGTGAAAATATGACGGTCGAAGACGAAGCAAGGTTCTTCGCTTCCGGTGCGCGGCATGTCGTCGCCATCGAACATGCTTGGCACGAACGGCAACAAAACGCCGTACTCCACGTCTACGAATTTGACCCCAAAAACTTTTATCATGACAAAACCGCCGGTTTCCCCGTGAGCCAACATTCCGAAACGCCGATCGGGATGGTGACGTATATGGATTTATACGGCGAATTATTCAAACGCGGCGCGGAAGTAAGGTTGGTTGACAATCTTTGGCCGCTGCGCGATGCCGTATTCAATTCATCGCTGACCGCGTGGTCGTTTTGTAAAATGGCGAACGCGAAACCGCGTGTTTAAGTACCGCAGGAAACAAAGATGTTTTAGGGGGGGGCGTTTGATGTACATTATTTTCCTAATAATTTTAACGGTTATGTTTGCGCTGGTGCCGATTATAGACGCCTTGCCTTCAAGAAAGCCCAAACCCGACGTTATCACGGAAAAAATGCAATGCAGGAGTTACCTTCGTTTGATTGCGTTTTATTGGGGGTTTGCCGCGCCGGTTGCCGTTATGTCCTTGATTGGAGGCATCAGCCCTGCGGAAATCGGGTTCCGGCTGATAAATTTTAACCAAAATATATGGTTTACGGTCATTGCCCTCGTTGCGGGCGGGTTGGTATTCGTTTATTCCGCTTACGAGTTTATCGCTTCGGTGGCAAGCAAAAAGTTCAAAGAAGATTTCATAGAGGAATATACGAACGACAACAGCGGAACGCTCCGTATCATCCCGCGGACCAAAAAAGAAAAGAAGCTGTATTCACTTGTGGCGCTCAGTACCGCCGTTTGCGAGGAAACGGTTTACCGGGGGTTTTTGTTATTCCTCTTGTACGCGGTGTTCCCCGGTATTTCGGTATACATAATTCTGTTGATTGCGTTTGTGACCTTTGGGGCCGGGCATCTTTACCAAGGATTGAAAAATGCCGTTTCTATCGGGCTGTTTGCAACCGTATCCATGGGTTTGCTGATAGCTGCGGACAGCTTGGTTCCCTTGATATTGCTGCATTTTATTGGTGAGGCTTCGGCGATATTTGCGTTATCCCCTTCGGAATTTAACCAAGATGCTCAACATAAGGGTGCCACATGAAAAACATAATCATCGCGGGTGCAAGCAGAACCGGTAAAACATCATTGGCAACCAAAATAAACGAGGAATTGGGTTATTTCGTCATCAGCCTCGATAAAGTTGCCGCCATATTCGGAAGGGCATATCCGCAACTGGATGTCCGCCTTCATTGGGATTATGAAAAAGCGAGGGACAATTTTGCGCCGTTCCTCGGGCATTTTCTCGGTGTCTTTTCCGATGCCCGCTACGAAGATGAACAAAACCTAAAAGCGCGGAAAATAAAAGAGAACCGGTTCGTGATGGAAGGGGCGTATTTTAATTTTGACCTCATATCATCCGTTTTGAATATGTACGGTATAAAAAAATTAAACGAACATTTCATACTTATAGGGCTGGCGCAAAACAATAAAACGGCCGACGAATTCGTCCGCGATTTCAAAAAATACGACACGGAGGACGATTGGACATACGGGTGGAGTGATGAAGAACTAAAGGAATATGCCGTTTCGCGGGCCATCCCGTTTAACCGGGAAATGACCGGGTTTTTAACGGAACACGGGTTTACAGTATATGATACGTCCGTAAATCGGGAGCAAGTTTTGGTTCAAATCATAAACGATATCAAGTCGCAAATTAACGTTGCAAAATGCTGTGTTGCTTCCGCCGAGGAGCAGGCGGTTGCGCTCTCTTGAAGGCGAAGTCGTTCGCCGCAACCGCCTGCTCCTCGGCTGTAGAACGGGTATTACGGTGAGAAGATAATTTTACAATATAAATATCGAACCCTATAAAAGCATTTCGCTCTTCCATCATGTTTTATTAAAAATTATAAGAATTTATAAACATACGCAATTATTTTTATCCCAAACAGCCACCGCGTTCATATGACATACCGCCCCGCCGGGAGGGGAAGGGGTTGCGGCGACCGACTTCGCCTTCAAGGGAGCGCAACCCCTTCCCCTCCCGGCGGGCACGTACAACAAATAAACCGTATAGAATAGGAAAAATAAAATATGACAAAAAAATTATTCTTAGCATCTTGGTTCGCGGGATCGGCAAGTTTGCTTCCCGCTTTTGCGGGGCAAAACTTAACCGGAAAAAAGGTAATATTCATCCCCACCGCCGGTTTGTATGAAATGCCGGAAGAATACCGAGAAGGCTTGGATTTTATCAATAACGCGGACAGGGAAGCCCTCAAGAACCTCGGGTTTGCCGTCGAAGACTTGGATATTTCAAGCGAACCGGCCGAAGCCATTGAAAAAATCATTTCCGGTGCCGACGCCCTGTTCGTGTGCGGCGGGAACAGCTTTTTCCTGATGCAGGAATTAAAACGCAAAAAAGCGGATGTTATGATTGCCCGCCACATCCGGCAGGGCAAGCTCTATATGGGTACTTCCGCCGGCTCGGTTATCATGCAAAAGGATATAATTGACGACGGCATTGATGACCCGGTGTTTGGTTCGGCACTTAACGGCGACTTCTCCGGGCTTAGGTTTATTGATTTTTACGTGTACGTGCATTACGGGCATCATTATTTCGGCAACGATGACGAATGTTTGGATAAATATTATGCAAACTTAAATCATATAAAAATAGCCGACAACCAAGCCGTTACGGTCGACGGTGAAAAAATCGAAGTGGTTACCGCCCCCGAAAGCGAGATTCCCGAATTTCCGATGTCATGATTTCCGCACGGTTTAACATCTGGCCCTTGTTAAATACTTCCTTTCCGGTTGTATTGTATGTATAATAAAACGATACTTTGCAAATTGTCATTTTTATTCCAACCGCAACACCCATCGCGTTCACACGACATGCCGCCCCGCCGGGAGGGGAAGGGGTTGCAGCGACCGACTTCGCCTTCAAGGGAGCGCTACCCCTTCCCCTCCCGGCGGGAACATACACCAAATCAACCCGTTAACATTCGGTTGAGGTTAACCGCTTAAAATATCAAGTGCAACTTCTGCTCTTGGCGAGCAAAAGTTAAAATATGTACCACCATAGGAGATGCAATATGTTAGAAAAGCTAAGCGTACGCAAACCCTTTACCGTATTGGTTGGGGTTATTTTAATTACGGTGCTGGGCGTCGTATCGTTGATGAACACCTCGACGGACTTGCTGCCGTCCATGGATTTGCCTTACACGGCGGTATTCACCACATACTTCGGTGCCACACCCGAACAAGTGGAGCGCGACGTAACGATTCCGAAGGAAACAAGGATGAGTACCCTCAGCGGTATCGAAACGGTGCAATCGATTTCCAACGAGCATGTATCGATTATGATATTGCAATTTACCGAATCCACGAATATGGACTCGGCATCGCTGGAAATCCGCGAAGCACTCGACATGATGCTGCTGCCCGAAGGCGCGTCGCGCCCCCGCATGATCCGCATGAACCCGGAAATGCTGCCGATTATGACCGCCAACGTGTTTATGGCGGGTAAAACCATCGATGAACTGTCCGAATTCGCGCGGTACACCGTGGCACCCGCTTTGGAAGGGGTGGCGGGTGTTGCCGTGGCCAGCCTTTCGGGCTTGGTGCAGAACCAATTGCACGTCGTTATCGAACAGGAACGGATCGACGCGGTGAATGCGCAATTACAGGCTGCTATGGACGCGATGATCGCCGCCATGACCGAAGCGGCAATGGCCGAAGCGCAGGCGCAAATGGAAGCCCAAATGGAAAAAGCCTACGCCGAATTTTTTGAAGTTTTCTACGGTGCCGCGCTCGAAGCCCGGCTTGAGGAACTTATCGCGGAGGGTTACGACCCGTCAGATGCATGGCATCAAGCACAAGCGGAACATCCCATGCGGCTCCATTTTGTAAATCAAGAAATTGCCGCCGCTATGGAAATCAAACAAGCGGAAATGATGGCCGAAATGGCTGCCGCACAAGCCGCCAACCCCCCGCAGGAACTCCCCGCCGCCGGCCTCCCCGCCGCCATGCTTTCCGTGGAAACCATCCACGGGATGCTCTTCGCGCAGAATTTCGCCATGCCCGCCGGGGCGGTTATTGAAGACGACCACAGCTACATGGTACGCGTGGGTGACCGTTTTACTGATTTGGATGAAATACGGAACATGCTCCTGTTCGACCCGTCGCTGATGGGCCTTGCCGGCGTACCCGCGGTGCGCCTCTCCGACATTGCCGACGTGTTCGTTACCGATGACAGCCACCTTTCCTTCACCCGCGTTAACGGCAACCCCGCCGTTATGATTTCGATTCAACGGCAAAGCGAATTTACGACGGCGGATATCGCTTCCGCTGTCAGGGATCGCATGGACGCGTTATCCGCCGAATACGAAGGCTTGGGCTTCGCTATTTTAATGGACCAAGGGGAAATGATCGGCATCGTCATCGGTTCGGTGCTTAACTCGTTACTTTGGGGCGGATTGCTCGCCATCGTAATTTTACTTTTATTCCTGCGGGATATCCGGCCGACGTTGATCGTCGCGGTTTCGATCCCCGTCAGTTTGCTGCTGGCGTTTGCGCTGATGTATTTTACGGGTGTGAGCTTAAACATGATTTCCATGGGCGGGCTTGCGCTTGCGGTGGGGATGCTGGTGGACAACTCCATCGTCGTTATCGAAAATATCTACCGTATGCGCCTGACCACCGACCGGAGCGCGGCGCGGGCCGCCGTTTCCGGCACCAAGCAGGTTGCGGGGGCCATCTTCGTCGCCAGCCTGACCACGATTTCCGTGTTTTTCCCCATCGTGTTTACGGGAGGGATTACCCGCCAACTGTTTACCGATCTGGCGCTGACCATCGGATATTCGCTGATGGCCAGCTTGATTATCGCGCTGACAGTCGTACCCGCGGCATCCAGTTTAATGCTTAAGAACATGAAAAAGGACCAAGAGGGGCGGCTGTTCACGAAGTTTGTGGATGGGTATGAAAAAGCCCTGCGCGTTGCCCTGCGTTTTAAACTGCCCGTTTTAATCCTTGCCATCGCGGCGTTCGCCGCCACGCTTTGGGGGATTTCCCGCCGCGGTATGGAAATGTTCCCCGATATGGCGATGGGGCAGATTTCCGTAACAGCACGGTTGCACGACGACGCGACCTTTGAAGAAGCGACGCAAGCCGCCGAGGCGTTTTCCGCGCGGGTATTCGAATTGGCCGATGTAGAGACCGTGGGCGTTTCCATCGGCGGCGGCGGTATGATGGGTATGATGGCCGCGAGTTTGGGTTTCGGCCAATTCGGCGGCTTCGGCGGCCAAAGTACGACGATTTCCATGTATGTATTGACCGAGGATAACCGCACCCTTTCCCACGACGCGCTGGTAAACCGGATCGTTGAAATCGGAGAAGGGTTAGAATTAGAGGTAGAAGTCGACGGCGGCGATATGGGTATGGGTATGATGATGGGCGATTCAATTTCCATCCGCGTTGAGGGTCGCGAACTGGACGACATCCGCGATACGGCCATCGCCGTAGCCGATTTGATCCGTACCGTTGAAGGCACGACCAACGTCACCGACCTCATTGAGCGCGGCGCGCCCGAGCTGCGTGTGGTAGTGGATAAGGATGCCGCCATGGCTCGCGGCTTGACCGTGGCGCAGGTGTTTATGGCGGTTAACGAAGCCGTCACCGCGCCCCGCCGCACGATAAACATGACTTTGTCGGGCAGGTCATACGAAATCGTCGTATCCGACGGCGACTTTACTTCCCCCGACCGCTACGCCATCAAGGGTTTGCAAATCGCCACGCAAAGCGGTTACGTGACCCTTTCCGATATCGCCACAGTCACGGAGGATATCGGCTTCACCTCCATCAACCGCATGAACCGCAACCGCTTCACGACCATCAGCGGCGAATTGGAAGAAGGTTACAATGTTACGCTGGTGAACGCGGAAATCGAACGCCTGCTGGCGGATTTCGTGCCCGTAGGCAATTCGCAGATAATTTTCGGCGGCGAGGCGGAGGCCATTGCCGATGCGATGAACGATTTAATCCTGATGCTCATCCTCGCGCTTGTGTTCATTTATTTGATCATGGTGGCGCAATTCCAGTCCTTGTTGTCTCCCTTCATTATCATGCTCACCATTCCGCTGGCGTTTACCGGGGGTTTGTGGCCTTGCTCATCGCGGGGATGCCCTTGTCCATCGTGGCTATGATTGGCCTCATTCTGTTGGCGGGCGTTTCCACCAACAACGGTATAGTGTATATCAGCCGCGTCAATCAGATGCGTTGGGAAGGGATGCCTAAGAAGGATGCCATCATCGACGCGGGGCGCAAGCGTATCCGTCCGATTTTAATGATGGCGATTTCCACGATTTTTGCCATGAGCGTGATGGCGATGGGCGTGGGCGAAGGCACGGAGATGATGCAGCCCATGGCGATCGCCATCATCGGCGGGTTGATTTACGCTACGGCTATGACGCTGTTTGTTGCGCCAATATTGTATGATTTGCTGCATCGGGATAAGGATGTTACGAAGGAGAATTTGGATGGACCTGATGAAATAACGGTTGTTGACGCGAGGATTGAGTAATAGCCGGTTGATTATCGTATAACCCTGTAATCCCGCCGCGATATGGGCAGTCGCGCTCTCTTGAAGGCGAAGTCGTTCGCTGCGACTGCCCACATCGCGGCTGTTGTCGGAGTATTTACCGCAACGGGCAAGCCATAGCGGCATTGTGCGCGCTGTTGGATTATTATAAAAATTTATATACCGGGCGGTGTTGGAAATGGAATTAGGGTTGAAACGCGGCGTTGTAGAACTTGTAGAGCATGATCCTGAGTGGAAAAACGCCGCCGCTGAAGTTATTAAACGGCTTTGGCAAATTTTCGGCTCGGTGGCAAAAGATATACAACATATCGGCAGTACAGCGATTGTAAATATTAAGGCAAAACCCATTCTTGATATAGGCGTTTTAATTGACGATTTTTCGGAAGCAAAGGTGTTATACAGTGAATTGGAAAGCAACGGCTTTTCAAACCGCGGTATGCTGTTGGATAAACAAAGCATGGTATTTTCAATGGGTAAGGATATACCGCCTGACGATAGGATTACTACACATTACATCCATATCGTAAAGAATGGTGATACAGATTGGCGTGATTATATCGTTTTTCGGGATTATTTAAACGCTGACGCTTCTGTTGCTAAAGTATACGAAACCTTGAAAATACAGTTGGCTTCTGAATATCCTTATGATAAGGGCAGATTGAAATATGTGGACGGAAAGAGTGATTTTATCAACAAAACGTTAAATGACGCTTTATTTTGGTTACAACAAAATAAAAAATCAAATGATGCAACATAAAGTTGCGTAAAAACAAATAACGGTTGGTAGAGCGCAACCGCGGATAATTGTATTGTAAATCTACAATTTATTCAAAAAGGAGATGTTGCGTTATGGGATTTTCGGAAAAATTAAAGAACATTCGGAGGGAAAAGAATCTTTCGCAGGAGCAGTTAGCGGAATTGTTAAATGTATCGCGGCAGGCTGTTTCAAAATGGGAGCAGGAAAACGGTTTCCCCGAAACAGAAAAATTAATTCAACTTGCACAAAAACTGGATATATCTTTAGACGAATTGTTGCTTGATAAACAGCCCGAAATTAAGAATACACCTGAACAGCAAAACAACCATACAGCTTTCGGCGAAAGGAGAATAACGGTTCGTTCATCACTTTTTACCAAAAGTGGCGATTCATTCGGTGCATATTACAAATTCTCCATTCAAAAAAATCTTTTCGCCGGAAAAAATCAACCTAAATGTGTTCTTTGCGGAACAGACAGCAGTAGTTTTTTGGGCGATAACCTCGCT
>Ga0123353_10003182_pt1 | contig 20661 bp, 14 predicted proteins | sample TergutLab28metaG_3_FD_92763 | JGI IMG/M metagenome (GOLD analysis project Ga0123353, IMG submission 92763) | Labiotermes labralis P3 segment gut microbial communities from Petit-Saut dam, French Guiana - Lab288 P3 | ecosystem: Host-associated > Arthropoda: Insects > Digestive system > Gut ... | reverse complement strand
TTACACTTTTTGAGGTGTAGAGAACTGCCAAATGTAGGAAGACAGAAAAACTTTGCAAAAAGGGATTACTTTTATCTTTAAAAACAACACTCTGCTACAATTCCAAAAGGTTTCAGTGATCATACATTATATTTAGGACTACCTAACTTCTGGACTTTGTATATTATCTAATGTTTCAAAATGTACAGTGTGATTCAACTAAGCCCCTTAATCACATAACATTTCCTATGACAAAAATTTCATAAGCCCTCTCCTTAAAATTTCCCTACAATGGTGTGGAATTCTGTGCTTCATGGAATATTAGATACTGGACAAATTCCACCAACAGGGTAATCCAAAAAGACTGATAATCTAAGAAGGGGATAATTCTTATTACAGCAACTTTAAAAACCAGCTATTAATTGTCAGAGTTGAAATTCTTGTAACAGTGTTGAGAAGATTCATGTCTTCTGGAATCTGACACCATATGGATACATAAATATTTGCCATCGTTTTGGAGGAGCTTACTGCCTCCATCGTCAGAGGCAACATGGTCCATGAGTGGACCCTTGATATACAAGCCGAAAGCTGCTCCAAAATTGTAGTAACAGCATGTCACACCCAAGAAGATCTCAATATTCACATATGCACCAACTGACATGGTGTCACAGACCAGTGAGGGACAACAGAATATTTAACTTTGTGCAAGAGAAGAAAATTGGAAGTGATGGTTCAAAATAATATTGACTCTTCTTTCTGAATGCTGTAGGCATAACATGCAATATCATATTATCATTTATCCAAATTAAGTAGGTAATTTTATTCAGTACAGAGCAATATGTGTTAGATAAATGTTTGTCATAACTGCAGAAGGTAATTAACAACAATGTACCAAACAGAATAAAGTACATGACCAATTAATTCTTATATCATATGATGACATTTTTAATTGCAAAGTTTAAACATAACTTCCAATAGAATAAAAGATATTTACGAATGGTGAATATGTAGAAGTTTTCAAGAATGTGGTGACAAACTATTTTAAGACACCATCCTACAGTTCACCTAAAAAAATCGAGGAAAAAAAAAAAACTTCAGTTGATAGTCTACCAAGATCCAAACCACATTCTTCCCAAATTCAAGCCCAGACAATTATCACCACTACAACATATTTGGTAGCTTGTTTGGCTCATGCAATTTGGTGAACTTACTGTGAGAAGACTTTACAACAGAAGTGTACATCAGAAGGGTGGGTATTTCTGCTTGCATTCCAGACCTTCTGGATTGTTCGCTTAGTTAACTTCAGAACCTGAAATTTCCTCTCTGCTGTAAATGCATCACTGTTATTCTCTGTCACAAACTCTATGACCAATTCCTTGATTTGTTTAGACTTCTGTTTTTTAAAAGTTGCAGCCACATTTGATCCACTTCCAGCTGTGTCTGCAGATGCACATCTGTTGCCATCCTGATTCATGCCTTTGTATAAGAATCAGACACACAATACAAAATTATATATTCAAAATTTACATACATGGGAACAATAGTAACAAACAGAAATCAAAGGAGAATACATTCAGAAAATGCAGATTATTATTCAGTTCATAGTCTGTTATCACTCATCCCTGTTTCCACAAATCCCAAAATTAAACTACATAAAACAAGCAAGGTAAAATCTGTTACTTATTTTCCATAAAACAAGAATGGTGAAAGTCATTACACCTACCATACAACAAGCATGGTAGAAGTCATTATACATTTTTCACAAAATGAGCATGATGAAAGTCATACAGTTTCTATAAACACAAGCATGCTGAAAGTTGTTACACATTTTCCACAAAACAAGCCTGGTGAAAGTCATTACATGATGTCCATAAAACAAGAAAGATGAAAGTTGGACATTTTCCAGAAAATAAGCTAGGTGAAAGTCACTACACATTATACCCTGAGACAAGCAAGGTGAACACCATTACATATTTTTCATATTTCCTGTACTTCTGTAATCTCAGTGGCATGTATGCTCAATTACTGAACACACTAATGCACTGCTGAAAAGCTAATATGACAGAGGTAACCAAATTATTTTTCATCTGTTTCATTGAACAACAACAACAACAATCAAAATGTTTCAAGTAAAAGCTGTAGATCTTAAATATTGCCTGTCATGTAGAAATTCAGTTGCAATTCAGTCCCTGTCAGCTAACCCTGTTACTCAAAATTCCTTAAATCAGAAAACAGATTAGACCTTATGTGCCATCTGCTGGCCAGGCAATATAACAATGTTAATCAATTTTGTTGATAACAGGGTGTGATCCACAAAGAGCTTGCACCTGAAGGAAAAACTGTAAACAGTGAATTCTAATTATAAGTGCTAGAAAGATTAATTAAATTAATTTTAAGTGACAGCAATTTCCAGATGCAGGCAGTTGGTTCCTTTTTGCATGACAATGTCCCTACTCATTCTACCATGATAATGAATCACAGCAAGGTGATCAGCAATCCAGGTTGTTCATCTGACTCTGTGCTAGCCAACATTTACCTGTTCCTCAAAAGGAAGAGAACATCAGAACACTGAATACCACAAGATAAATGCTACTGCCACATTAAATGCATTGCTTTTGGGCCCCTATAATGACTCTTTTGTGCAACAATTAGGAACATGTGAACAGTTTGTTGTGGACATGGGGGATTACTTTCAAGGAAAATAAAACAAATATCTCCCTTTTCATGAGGATCTGCTCGTATAGTCACAGAACCTTCTTCTTTGACCTTTTACACACACACATATATATGTATGACATCAACAACAAACACAGCAGTATTCCAGCAATATTTTTTCCAAACACACAATCATACTGGACCTTTAAAGGGTTTGATTTTCCAGTGTGAAGGACCGGCCCACATCTCAAGGGTATCTGCTCTGAAGTACGAATACTCGCTCGGTGCCACAGAAAGATGTCTACGTATATCAACTATCTTTGCAGCAGGAGTTCTGTGAATTAACTGACACACCATCGGAGCCACTGTATCCTCCCCTTCTGAATCCACCCCTTCATCTACTCCACAAACTGGAAGAAGAAGGAAAAAAATATATATATCTGAATCTCTCCAGATGTAAGACAGTGACTTTAACAATACTAACTATAGGAAAGCTCTATGGTAATGCATGAAACAGACAGTGGGTAGTTCAGCCAGTAAATTGACTGGCTACAGGCTGCATGACCAGGGTTTCATTTCCAGCAAGAACATGGGTGTTTCCTTTGCTACCACACTCAGATATTCTCTCGTGCCTATCCATCCTTCCATCCAGTTCATATTGAAGGCTCACTTACCAAGCATTATGCAGCTGCAGCTACCAAGTTGACTACTCACCTCAGTCTAGAACAGTGGTCTGTAACGCTTGTATATGGTAAATATGTGATAAAAAGTTTACTCTAGAAGGCCCAGAGGGGGAGCAGAGGTATAGCCCTACCCTCTTTAACCTTGGCTCTAGAATGGGGTGGATGGTCAATGCCATGCCCCAGCTGCTTAACCCCCAGGAAGAGACACATTACCCATTGTACAGGAGGCTGGGTGGACTCCAGGGCCAGTCTGGAAGGGTGAAGAAAATCTTGCCCCCACTGAAATTCGATACCAGGACCATCCAGCCCAAAGTCAGTCAGTATACCGACTATGCCAGTGTTCCCAAACCTGTTTTGTTAGTGGCAACATTTGTCTGTGAAAAATAGCCACATATCCTCAATCCTTGCTCATGTTAATACAGTGCCTGGATGAAAGGTATCCAAAATTTAAAATTTACATCTTAGAAGTGACATTAGATAGCTACAAATACATACCAACAGCATATGTAACAATGAACTGCGTGATTTGGCATTAATTACTGATTGTCACTCGCTTAAAGGGCACAGGGGGTTTCTTAATTCTACACATTATACGACATAAACATATCATCAATTGGAGATGTTCCATCATTACTTTTGACAAAGCATTATTCCTTTAATTAAAAAATTAAAAAACTTTGAAGTAGCTATTACAGAAGTGTATCCAACGATCATCTGGGAACTGGTAACGGATCCCAAGGGATCTGCAGAGTACACTTTTGGAACCACTAGACTATGTTATCCCAGACTATGATAAACATTGGACAAGAAGAAAATCTAATTTACTTATAGCTGAGTTAATGCACCTAATTAATCTCAATGCGAATCATCTTGCTTGACCTGAAGATCATTCACCACCTAGAAACACTCATGTTTTTAAGAAATCCTCATGCTCATTAAAACCATCAAATATTATAAAATTATGTGCAGCTGGAACCACTTTAATCCACTTTACATTCTGTTTCCCAAAAAACAAACTCAGCAACTTTCATAAGGCTCCACACCCAAAATTGTGTTTGTGTTTTCTTTCTCCATGCCTCAAAATTTCACCCTTTCTGACTCTGGCATGTGCACAAAAAATTCATCCTCATGATGCAGCCACAGCACACAAATTTTCAGTAAATTTCAGTAGACTCTCATTTTGAGTCCAGATCCATGTGAAAGTATCAAAATGTACATCCACGAGCATTCCTGCAGTTAATGCAGTTGTAAAGCAGAATGATGTCTGGCATCACCATCACACACCCCATGGTTAATGTGCTGGTAGCAGAATTTGGCAGTCCATAGACAGGTACACAACAGCCTCCCACCACAAACAACCCAGTTTCTAAATATTTTCTGGGCTCCAGATGCCAACAGTTAGTCTCACAACACTGTATTAAAACGATTATCATAGTTCCTTTTTGTCATGAATAATACCAACAAAAAACGTGATACTGACAGAGCATTCTTGAAGGTCAAGGTCAATCCCCTAAGGAAAGTCATTCAGAATTATAATGGTCTCATGCCCTCAGTGTTTAGCACCTCTTCAAGACCAAAGGTTAACAATTTTTTCAGAACGCAAAGATGACTGCCAAATACTAAGTTCACCACAGGCAATGTTTTAGTTTTTGGTACCCAGTTTTTGCAGGAATGTTACTGATAAATAATTTTCATTTAAACAAATTAATTGCAGCAAATAAATGAACTCACTCACATGGAGGGTAGCTTAAAGTTTTCACCATTACTCTTATATGACACTGCCTGTTTTATATTTCATTTAACAGATGGCACATTGAATATCCTACTGTGTCTCTTAGTCTTGAATTCTTCCATCTCCACCCACCAGTTATGCTCTAGGTGATGAATGTGCAAAGGGACAGAGAACACACAAGTTATTTAAAAATTCGCAGTTATTAAAAAATTAAAAACAAAAGATAAAATTCCACCTTTGTTTAAGGAATTCATTTGAGATTTGATGGGCAGAACACAACTATGGACCCAAACCTCACAATGTGCATGCAGTCCTTAATACTGGTTGTGCCTACAGTCAAAAAATTTCACTATGTGCTTCTATTCTGACTAATACAGAACCCTACTTTCAAAACAATTGAATCGATCCTCATTCTCTCCAGCAGGCACTGGTTCTGGTACTGCGTTCACATCAAATGCAAACTCATCATCTTCGGTTGGAAGAACAGGTGAAACAGGTTCAGCCTGTTCCTCTGCATCCAGGGACCACTCTAAGAATGAAAACTGTGCAAACACTGTACAGATCCTTCTGTCCGTTGTATCTGCAAAATTAAAGAAAATACACAATTTAAGTGAAACTAACTTCTTTTAGCGTAATTTTATTCACCTTGTCAAACAAACCTGCGTTTTTACATTCACAGTAGAATATCAACAGACCATACCCTGAACCAGGTGCACTCAGGTCATATCATCACCTCCTATTTTTCTAAAAGCTGTTTGAATATCAGCCACTCATCTACACCCAAAACTATAAGGAGGAGTCTTTAGATGAGGTGATCCACTACTTGATGTATGTATTTCATTTGTAATGTCCCTCATCTAATTTTATTCACACAACAAGCACATGTGTAGTGGTGACACGCCAGACTTATATTACAGTTAGGAAATACCTGGTCAGAATCTTAGCCTGATTATAACCTGTCCTGGTTCAGGACATTCATGGTCTTCATCCGTCTCTTCTGACAATGCTGAAAGAGTTACCTTCACCTAGATGATAACCAGTTCCTTTCAGATTCTTACCTACTCACCATTTGTCATTGTGTTTGCACCTTATTCAGCATTACATTTCATCATCATCATCATCATCATCATCATCATCACCACCACCACCACAACCATCACCACCATCAACAAAAGCAGCAGCAAAAGCAAGAGCAACATAACAGATTCAGTAACTGCTATCCATTCAACCCAATTTACAGAAACGTCAATACCCGCTTCATTGAAAATTACAAGATTAAGCAACATAATAATACAGCCAATTAATGACCACAATCCTGATCCAGTCTTATCCAAAGCAACAGCAAACTCTAACTATTTATCTGTACAAACAACAATGGTGTTATGTGTGCTCAGATTATCCAGTTTCTGGATCATCCATGCCTGCATTTCCTTTTACATAAATGCTGGCATGTGTGAACTAGGCATTCTTTGTTTTACTGTGCCATTTTTGGTGGGGTTTGCTGGGCCTACACAAGATATGGTCAAACTCTTCTCTTCTTTCCATGTTTAATGGTCAGTATGGATGCTGGAGTGGGGAGGTATGTTCCAGGGGTCACTGTGCACTGCACAACTTGATGCCCTACAGATACCACAGCTCGTAACTGCAAACACCAGGTTTTGATATCAAGACAGGAAATAGCCTTTGTACAAGAGAACCCAATAAATTAACTTCCTCCAGAGTTTAAACTTTCAGAAAAGTTCCTTTCCATTATTTCATGTTCAGAAAATTCAGAAACTGAAGCCAATATGAAATAGAATCACTCTCCTGGTATGTGCTAAAAGTCTTGATTTTATGTCATTGTTTTCAAAATACTGTCAATTACAAACTTATAATAATTCCCCAACCAACAATATATGATAATGCTTTCTTAACATAAATAAATTCAAATACAACAATCCTGATAAACTGCCAAATCAGTTCCATTGTCTGATTATTTACTTTCAAACATGATCACAATTTTATTATTTCAACCCATCCACAGTCCATAAAGAACTACACATACTAACAGGCCTGTGGGAAAGTCCACAGAAAACCATCAAGTGCATGACGTATGTTAATTATCAGCAGAATATGATATAAAGAATGTACCTGGAATAAATGGCAGTTCCATATTGGGCTGTCTTGAAGTTATGAACTTTTCATTGGTGCCCCAGTATGGCAAATCTGAGAATGATGATAAGGCACAGTTTCCAAGTATCTTAAAGCTTGTCAGAAAGTGGGAGCCACCAGGCTGGGATTCACCCATATTGCCACCACAGCGTAGGAAGGGATCCATGACAGGCTGCACATCTGTCTTACCATTCAGCGTCTCCACATTCATTGTGACCGTGTTCTGGTGCTGAAGGAGTGACCACAATATTGCAAGTACGGTATAAGTACTAGTAAATCTGTTGTGCCTAACTCATCATGAAACAATATATGGGACATCCATGTAAACTAGTTACAACAATTTTTCACCAAAATAATGGATGCCAACACAATCTATATTTGACACAACTGAACTTAACGAAGTTCAGTGATTAAAAAAATACTTACATGCTGCAGACTTGCACAGTAAGTATATGTAAACAGTGAAAGCAGCATTTTGCACCCATGTGTGTGTGAATTTCCCACCACTCTTCACTGAAAGGGGAAACAATTTTTTTCCCCCTTGTTTTATGTATTTTGTGTTTAATTCTTCCCTCTCAGTTTCTGAAACTACCTTACTCAACATACTATAGTAAATGATGTAGGACAGTAGGAATTTCTTTGTCACACTTAAATTCAAATGACTTGCATCTTAGATATTGTACAACTGGAAAAGTGAAATGGACACATCGCAGACATTATGTTAATAATTAGGAGGTTAAAATGCATACATAATATTACTACAGTGTTTTTACCATATCCAGAAAATGACAGTAGAAATTTCAACACAAAGCCAACAAGATGGACAATGTACACATAAACATAAGACTGAGGTGTGTACCCATAACAATTGTTGCTGTGCAAAACCAGTACTATATATTTTGAGTGTGTCTGTAGCCTTACTTAGCCTGTCATCTGTGATCTGTGCGGTTCTAACATATTTTTCGAAATTATCTCACAAAAGGCACGATTTTCCTAAAAACAAACATAAAGTGTTTGTTTTTATTTTCTCTACAAATTTTTTCTGAAACATTTCTCAGTCTACGAAGAATTCGGCAAGATATTATCACAAATGTACACAGGTCTTCATGTGAAGTAACTGTTATCCTTGTTAGATTTTAATGAAACTCATACTTTCTCGACAGATTTTCAAAAAAATATTTAAATATCAAATTTCATGAAAATGCATCCAGTGAGGACAGAGTTGTTCCATGCAGACCTATGCATGACGGGACAGACATAACAAAGCTAATAGTCACTATGTGCAATTGTGTGAATGCAACTAAAAATAGGGTGTTACTAACTAAATCAATACCATTTATTTGCATGTCTTATTCACCTTGCGAGATTTCTTCTTTGTACGAATGACTTCAACATGTTCCTCACTTCCACCTCCTTCATCTTCTTCATCTCCTTTGACAAAATGTCTCTTCTTACCTACAGCCAGACCACCTGCCATCTTAAGAACATCGTTATGCACGCAATCAACTCGATAAGCATATATTTTGGTGCTTGCATCCAGGGTGCAACTTGCTACCTGCCAACAGTAATTCCACATTTTGAATACTTCTTACGTTACTCATTATTTCAACTACACAGTGTGTGTGTGTGTGTGTGTGTGTGTGTGTGTGTGTGTATGGGATATGAGAATCTCACAGCAGTGCTGCCAAAGATTCAAGCTTCTGGGTTATAAAGTCATAGTTGACTGCTAAACAGACATCCAATTCCCAGACCACAACATGTAACAATGTAGAACACTTGAATCTGTATAGGTTATAGTAAAAAGCAAAGGTAAAGTGATCCCCTTACAGGCCTGGTGTGGCCCAGAGGGTGGGTAGATGTATAGCTCCACCCTTCCATGACCACAGCACTAGAAGGGGGTGAGTGGTCAGCAGCACGCCCCAGCCACACTTTACCCCCAGGAATGAACTGGTACCCATTTTAAAGGAGGCTGGGTGGGCCCCAGGGCCAGTCTGGATGGGTGGAAAATCTCGTCCCCACCGGGATTCGATCCAGGACCATCCAGCCCGTAGTCAGTCGCTATACCGACTGAGCTGCCTGGCCCATGTATAGGTTATACTATGTATGGTGAAATGAGAAAATCATTGTCCATGATAAATTCAGAAGGCTGTGGTATTACCTCAGTCTTTGCCCACAGGGAAAAAATAAAAAATAAAAACAAGCTTCAGAATGTCTAGCTGAGCTCAAGCCTGGAATTTCACAAGCAAGAACCAGTAGTGCCAACTATTCATGTTTCTAACATTTAGGTGACTGTGCATCGTGATAAATTCTTATAATGAAACCAACTAGATGCACTAATTTCTCAAACTTATTTTTGAAATCAAACGCTACATGTTTCAGGACAGTTCCTACGTCCAACATTAGGAGTTTTTTACTGTACACACAGCAATGGTACATGTCATACAGGTCATGTCATACCTGTACAACATACACCATTGCTGTGTGTACAGTGAAAAACTCCTGATGACGGACAGAGGAACTGTCCAAAACATGTAGAGTTTTATTCCAAAATAAATTTGAGAAATTAGTGCATCTAGTTGGTTTTATTATAAGAAAGTATTCATGTTTCATGCTGAATTTAATGCCTGACAGTGTCAACTTATATTAATCTAGCACTTTTCTTTGCTAGTGATTTTATTTCATAGCAATTAATCACCTACATGATTGATATAGCATCACGTGAAGAACTGTGAATATCATCAGAACATGAAATGACAGCCAGCAACTATTTTAAGATATTATCCTAGTGTCTGCCTGATGATAGTGACAGAAACCATGAAGTCCTCATTCAGGATACCCAGTCTTTACAGAGAGATTCATACCTTGGATATTCTTATTTAAAAAAAAAAAGAGAGAGAGGTAAAAATGTTCAGTACAGTATGCACAGTGACACAGAGGGATATGAATTTTGAGACTGCACTACCCAGCAACACAAAGTAAAATTAATCTGTGTAGAAATGAAATAAAAACAACACATAACATGCAAAATCACATCAAAGGGTAAGATCTGGTATTATGAACACCACTAGCTGGTAAAGTTTCAGATGCAAGAGTATTGGCATGCTGTTTTACAACTTCATATACAAACACACTGAATGAATGTAATGTAATGTATTTATGTGCACATACTCTCCCAGGGAGAGAAATGGTCCCAGTAATCACAGCTGCCTTTACAGCAAACTTAACATCATGTAATAAAGCATAGTCAATTAATATGAGATTTTCTGCAGACCAGTAAGTTATTCTGAGAGTTCACGCACCCACCAAGAACAGATTGAGCTTCGTTGATAAACAGGACTTGTTGAATCTGTGTATTTCACCAGCATGCACACCATGTGGGCACCAGTGCATGACATTCAATCCTGCTTCACAATGTGCCACAGAACTTGCAAAACACAGCTGTCTTATATGAAAGTAAATGCAGCAGTTTTGCTACCTTTCATGCTGATGACACACACACACACACACACATAAACGCATCTGCTACAAAAGTTGAATCAAAAAGTCTCTTGGAGGTGTCTCTAACCTAGCACCTGTTTCATCTAGTTGTCAACATGTCTTCTGCATATTGTCTTACTGCATGGAATGAAACCTGTTGTTTGAAACATTTTACCTGTGAGCTGTAGTCCTATACGAAACAAATACATCAGAAAATTTTTGTCTTTAAGACACTTGCTTTATGAACCACATTAATCATATGTATCACAAAAAACACACTGCTGATGGAATATGCATTCCAAGTGCAGACCGCAATGACAACATCAGTGATAAGCAGTGTGGGAGTAAAGCGAGGAGTGAGTTTGACATTTAAAATAAGCAACCTGACAGGGAATGAGCAGAAATGACAATTTAGAACTTAGTTCTTCATAGATGATGGAACACAATTACAATTGCAAATCCAACATTCTTCTTGGACTGCTTGATCCATACAGATGGAACTAATAGGCTGTCCCAAAAATCAGTAAACAACTACCAATATGCACGGGATAACAGATCAGAAGACTTCATCTGCACCAAGGTGGAAGCCTAAAATTTCACATAATCTAACACTAATTGCTCCAGTATTGCTAAATGACATTATAAATACTTTACCTGGAAATTTTCCATTTTTGAGTCTTCTTTCTTCAGAATCATTGCCATGTAATCAATCAGCTGTAGGCTAAAAGCATTCTTCATGTTGATTTTCTGAAACACAAGTGTCACAAACATAACATATTAAGTGTAAAGCCGAACAACATGGAAACAATGGATGAAATACAACCCACAAAACTACGTCTTACCCCAAGGATGTCCCCAAACTGGTGAGGTGACAACTGCCCTCATGCCCATATGCACACTTGTATGTATACTCTATACAACCATACACTGTATTATAACATAAGTATAACACATGCTGGATAAAGACTTTTGGCACTGCAACCAAAAAATTTCATACCTAAGTTCTCTGTAAGGAGCATTTTGCTCTTCTGCATTGTACTAACACTCCATACAAGATGTGCCCTGGGCTCTACTCTTGACATCTTTGACCAAGCCCTTCTGAATTCTACAATTTCAACTGGCACTTTGCAACATACACATGCTGATATTCCTGTTCAAGCAAGCGTTTGTAATTTGGATATTGTTGTATTTCATTGCGGTGGTATAATTTTAACATGCCAGGACTGTTCACTACCACAACAATGCTGAAAGCCCAGTTTATCAAATTCTGCTGCAACTTGCTGTTCTGCATACCAAGAAATTTCCTTGACAACTTTGTGCATAAACTGGGGTTATAAAATTTTCCTAGTTCTCTATCAGATAGAGGTTGCCTAGGCACAAGAACTGCATTGTAGGGAAACTGTAAGGGTAAAATAATAGAACAATATTTTTTTTGAGGCCGGATGATTCAGAAATTCTTCACTTGTTCCTTACAATGATTCTGACACACTACATTCTGGCACAAAATCAAAATTAGAATTGCTCTCATTTTCAATTTTCTGTTCTGTCAGTGTTCATAAATGCCATTGATTGCCATGACTGATCTCTGGCAGTACACACAAACACATTAAATATAACAGATGGAAAGAGAAAAAATAAAAGAAAAGCAGTGCCAGATATTTGGTAATCCCCAGTGACCTCAATATCCCTTCCAGCAACTTCCATTTATTGGTAATTCAATGGCACATTATCAAATTCAAGCAGTAGGCATAGCTTGACTAAACTCATCAATACTAACAGAATTACCCAGCAATGAATTAACCTGAGATAGCCTTCACAGTGAATGTGTTAAGTTCTTTTACCTGCTTTAACAAATGTTACAGCATACTGTAAACAAAATGTGAAAAATAATATGAGCACAATTTCACTAATTCCAAGGATAAGGTCCCCTTGAAATATTAACAAGATTCACTTGGGTAGTCAATAAAATCTCCACTTCTTATGGAAACTAAAGCATTCACTGCCACTCATAGTAGCCTTTCAATGGAACCTATCCCATCACTGACAAAATTCTTGTAAAAAATCCTACATAAAGTATTAATTACTGTCTGACCACAGTAACACACTTACATTCTCAGCAGACAGCTTAATACAGTTGCCATAATGTTCAGCCAACTGTGCTGCTGAAAATCCTGCAATTGACACTCCTAGTGACCTCCGTTTGTCTGGCCCAGGAGAAGTGACTGAATGTTGACGCATCTCAATCTGCGCATTGCGTCGTCGTTCAATACGTTCTGCATCATCATCATTCTAAGAACATAATAAAACAATGATGACTTCCATTCATTTCACCTCCCATAAATCCAACCCCTCGTCCATACTGCGGGGTATTGTAGATTCATACTCTACTCTACCCTGGGTCATGTGGGAGGCGGTAACAGGTGTGGAGGGTATACCCTGTTGGGAGTTGGTATGACACGCTGGCTGACGAGCCTCTGGTCTACCCAAGCCAAGTTGGAAGGTATCGTGCCGAGGGCTGCATGGCACTGGGGTAGAGATAGCAGTGTCATTAATGATCCCCTTGAGGAGCCAGGCCGCACTCCATTGTGTGTAGGTCTTCCGTCTGCATCGGGCTCCGTGGAAGGTGACTTTATGTTTTTCCCCACTTTGTACGAGGGCTTCTTTTTTGGGGGACTATGGCAGACATACATGTATAGACACAGCAGTGGCTCTGGTGATGGAGTTTTCTCTCCCCATAGGGACCCTGCTGAGGAACATGGAGGGGACTTCCTTACCAGGGACTCTGAGGGAAAGATGAATTTTCAGGGGATGAGATGCAGAAGGTTCTGTAGAGGGGTGTGTCTCTTGGGAGGGGTCCCATTGGGAACCCTGGGGATGGGGTCCATTTACAGGGAACTGAGAGAGATAGTGGAAGGAGGGCTCTGGAAAAGGAGCATTTCTCTTTACAGGAGCTCTGTTAGGGAGAACTTGGAGGCGTACAAGAAGGCTCTGGAGATGGGCACCTCTTTCCATGGGGACCTCCCTGGGAAATCTGGGAGATGGCTCATATGCCAGGGGCTTATGTGTGGAAGAAGATTCTGAGACAGGTGTCTCTCCACATAGGGGCCCCATTGGGGAACCCGGGGACAGGGGTTTGTCTACCAGGAACTTTGAAAATTGCCTGAAGGAGGGCTCTAACTATAGAGCATCTCTCTCTACGGGAGCTCTGTTAGAGGAACAGGAGGGGGGGCACCTTTTTTGGGGGACCTTGCAGATTATGAAAGGAAGGCTCTGGATATGGGCATCTCTCTTCATGGGGGCTCAGTTGGGCAACCTGGAGTGAGCTCATCTACCGGGAACTTCAAGAGATGGTTGAAAGGGGCTTTGGAGGTGGAGCATCTCTCTCTATGGGAGCTCTGTGAAGGGAACCTGGAGGAGGGACTCCCTTGTTGGGGACCCTGAAGGATAGGTAGAAAAGGCTCTGGAGACAGGCAACTATTTCCATAGGGGCCCTGCTGGGGAACCTGGAAGAGGCTCATCTACTGGGGACTTTGAGAGATGGATGAAGGGGGCTCTAGGAATGGGGCATCCCTCTCTGAAGAGGCTCAATGCAGAGGGCCTCAAGGGAGGGCCCCTTTAATGGGGACCCTGGGTTATGAAAGGAAGGCTCTGGGGACGTGCATCTCTTTTCATGGGGGCTCAGCAGGGCAACCTGGAGTGGGCTTCTCTACCGGGGACTTTGAGAGGTGGCTGAAAGGGGCTCTGAAGATGAGGCATCTCTCTCTATGGGAGCTCTGTGAAGAGAACCTGGAGGGAGGCCTCCTTTGCTGGGTACCTTGGAGGATAGGTAGAAAAGGCTCTGGAAATGCGCATCTCTTTCCATAGGGGCCCTGCTGGGGAACCTGGAAAGGGGCTCATCTACCGGGGACTTCAAGAGATGGATGAAGGGGGCTCTAGGAATAGTGTGTTTCTCTCTGAAGAGGCTCAGTGCAGAGGGCCTCTGGGGAGGGCTCCTTTACTTTTAATGGGGGACCCTGGAAAATATGTTAAGAAAGGCTCTGGATACAGGCATCTCTCTCTATAGGGGCCCCATTGGGGACCTGGAGGGAATTTGCTTCCTGGGACTTTTGAGAGAAAAGGATAGTAATCTGGATTCCTTTCTTGGACCCAGAGGACATTAAGATTTTAAGTCTGCGGACCATCTGAAACTTTGGTGAAGGGACAGGGCTCTCCTGAGTTGAAATCAGATTATGGGGCACAAAGGGCCCATCTATAAGGCCTAGGTGCAAAGGGACTGTAAGGGCTCGAACCCAATGTGAATCAATCAATCAATCCATTTCACTAAGTGTAACATTACAACAACCAACTTCTTGGTCTTCAATATCCAATATCATTCATTGTCCGTGTAAACATTACTACCTATTACAGCATATGTCGTTTCATTGCATCATCATTACACCACACATTGAGCATATTTCACTGACTTTACATTGGTTACAACAGATTCTCAATTCTGTTGCATCATGACTTATATGTCAGGGAAATCACATTTTGTTATCGGGGGTTCTGCAGAACTCACACTCTCAAAACTGTGAGAGAATTACAAAATCTACAAAACAAATGGTTCCATTTATTAACAGATGTGGTCTGTGTCAAACAAAGTGCTTTATCTAACATTCTGACTACAATAAGACTAATTTATGGCACCAAATTCTAAAATACACATATTAGCACCATACATGAGGAAATGTATAAAAGTTCTTAACACAGTAAAGGTTCAACCCCCAAATGGCCAATAACATACATACTATTATCACAAATTCAGAAAATGTGGATCTTAAAAATTTAAGTCAGAACATCTTCCATTTCTTTGAACTGTTCTGTTTGCTAATGCTCTGACATGATAGATCACATTAAATCTCATTTAGCAGGCTTTGAAATGACGACACGTTCAACTCTTTGTGTGAAGTAGAACCTACCAAACAACAAAATGTTATTATTTGTTTATTGCTACTCCAATCAACATAACACTAAAGAAATGTCATCATCCATCAACAAAATTTTAAATATTTAAGGTGCTATAATCTTAATAAAATATTTGAAACTCATGCTGGACATTCTGCTTACGATCACTTCTGAAATATGGCAGAACATGCACTAAGTGTCTGTGAAATCACAGAAGTTAAGGCTGGAAATGGTTCTTCATTGCCTTGCGACATGTGTGAATCTAAATGTAAACTCTCTGTGCTCAATTAAGCACTATGCCAAGCAGGATGCTGATGGAGGAACTCCACACATCCTTAACCATAGCACTAGATGGAGGGAGGTGGTATGCTTCAAACCCTAGTTGAGCTAAGCTTTGCCACAAAGCCCTTGGTATCCACTGGATCATCACTTGTTAAATCACCTCATAATACAAAAACACATATTTGCAACCATAAATGTGGTACAATATACAGATCATCCTAACTTAATAATAATGAAATTCTCACCTGTATGAAGCTTACATACTTGTCAACTACAAAAGTATCACCAAGTGATACTGTAAGCATGCCCAACAATTATCTAAACCAAATTTAAAACTCATAAAAACATATCTTAAGCTGCAACACAAACATACTGACTACTTACCACATATATTTATTTTACATCTTACCTGTCCCAGACTCGTGTCACTGTTGGACAGGTTCAACACATGTTTTCTGCGTAGAGGTGAGTGTGTGAGACTCAATGATTCTCCACTGAGTACAGCTGGTTGACTCATCTTGACAAAAACGTTTCTTGATCAAAATGAACTAAACCCCTGCAGAAATCAAAACTGCATATAGTTTTTAGCAATACAAATTCTGGGCATGCTACATGTAACAACATACATATGTAATATATATAACAAGTATTGCACTTTACTGCATTCAAATACTTCCTATGGTGTCCAACAGAACTTCGAACAACTTCATGGTAGAGTCCACAGTTGTTATTACATATATCTCCTACATTCGCTAGACCCAAGAAAAAGACTAGACCTAACGTACAGAAATTGTCTCACCCTCTTTTCTGTGGCGCTGTTTCACTTACTAATACTAACCATGCCTGAATTCCTTAAAATTTACTTAATGCAACTGTTCACTGTATCTTAATAGAAGACCAGAACGTTTACAGCAAGTAACACATCACTCTTCAACCATGTTTCTTTTTCGTTTCTTTAATGGAACATCTCTGACAGTTCTTAATGCTAGTCATATTAGGATACGAGCCGAATTCTGAATAAAGCAATGATACAACCAGGCTTCAAATTCCGTGTAATATACCGTTGATTAAATAATTTGTTATGTACTGCCACAACGTAGAACAGACACTTACGAAATTACGTGGACTTCTGCTTTATATGTTGTCTATTACTTTAAAAATTACCAAAACTATAAACAAGGTCACATAACTGCACCATGAACGCAAGTTAACCATTCACCAGTTTCGTTACCAGACCGTAAAAACCAACAGAAACATTGTGTTTACGTTAAGCACAATGATGCATAGGATACAACATGTGACATACAGCTTTCAAAGAATAGCTACGTTTTTGCTTGGTCTTGTAAATTTGCCAGATACACAATTCGTACGTAACATTCCGCGCCACTTCAAACACATTCAGCGTCGCCAACATAGATCACAGTGATTGCCAACGCTCCTAGCACAGTAATAGGCACCTGATAGGAAAGAACAAAAATGACGTGCACTTGACTATTGTCAGACTACGGTAACAGCAGCACAGACGACATTTTGTGTCAACTGTTCTTTGCCTTACCTCATTACACAGTCAGGCGTAGAATATATAAATTAAGTACGCTTCATCAAGTAACATTTCTTTTTTTTAAATTTGGCTATTTATCACTGACATTTTTAATTTAGGTGAAATGTGCAAGATGATAATACAATCGTAATAAAGGTGTGACATGTGGGATATATTCAGTTTGTGTAGTGGCATTAACGTTATTTGACGTAAACAAGTTTGAATTTATCAACAGAGAGGGTTAAGCTAGAAATGAATTCACCTGCTGCTCAAGAAACTGCTGTGAAATTATCTGTACCCCAGACACATTCCCCATTTCCTGTAAGTAATCGCACAGTGCTGGATATTTCTTATAAGAAGCAGCATTCCAAAGGACTATTAACTCCATGCAGGCAAGTCGGACTTAGCAGAAAATCGCCCAGAAATTCTGCATCGCCATCCAGGATTGACATGCATCCTTCTTCGACTCCTAAGCGTTCAAGACTTGTTCCTTCTTTACGTAATAGCAAAGGACTTGGGAAGTTCAATGTAAATGTGTTTGACACACACACACAAGAAGAGGAAACCTCAGAAGTCTTGGGGAAAAGAATAAATTTGGAGAACATAAATGAAAATGCCAAGCAATACAAAAATGAAACGGAGGAAGAACTCATTTGTGATAAACGTGACGAAGGAACTAAAGAAGAAAAACAGGCAGGGAACTTTAATAACAACACTCATCAAAGCAGCACAGTTGTCCTTTCCAGTATGGATTCAGACATCCAAAGTAACTTAAATTATGAGCGTAACATGACTAGTCCTGAAAATGTTGATGAAGAAATGTCCACAGAGAAAACCCATATGGGAAACTTGATTGATGCTAGGGAATGCAGTGTAGATGTAATTTCCTGTAAAAATTTGGGCTTCAGAAGCATGAGTTTGAATGATTCAAACAGTCTAATCATTTCTAAGGGTACAAAAGGCAGAAAAGCCATCAAGGCAAACCAAGTGAAAAACTTTGACACCCCAACTCAGCAATTCCATGTACATACACCTTTCCATAAAGATTCAAATTTTCTAAGTAATTCAAACAATGAAGACAGCATGACCAAATCTGGAAGTATGATTGAATGTACTGAAGAAAATTTTAAAATTTTGAAGGAACAAATTACAGTCAAGGAAGAAGAAGTAAAACGACTGAAACTAATTCTGTTGTATAAAAAGAAGGTAATACACTGCTGTTAGGCTAATTCTTGCTGTCAGTTTATCTTTAGTGCATAGCTTTTTAGGATTTGGCAAATGTTTTGAATTTTATTCCTTGATATATGGTAGTGTGTTATAAACGTTGCAACTGAATCTGCTTTAGGCCATTGAACATTTTCAACAGCTAAGACTGTTTCAAAATTCAGCTGTTGAGTTTTCCTCACTTATTACATTAGCTTTCTGGAAAATAAGCGGCATTTATTTGTCTTACAGGAATTTGAATTGTAATTTCTAGGGATGTAAAAATATTGCATTCCCACAAACTATAGTTCCCATGTCAGAAAGAGAAATAATAAATGCACATATCTACAGGCTTGTAACAAATCATCTGCTCATATCTTCACAAAAGTGGGTGAAGAAATCACCTTCTTTCAATGGAATGTGTTCATTGAGCACATTCTGAGCTACTGGAAATCTGTCAACACACACACACTACTACTTTGAAATCCATTTTAAGGTAGTAAGAACTGAGATTGTGGCAGTGACTGAATATTACTGTCTTCTAAGATGTGATACTGTGCAGTTTTGTAAATAAATATAGTAATTATTTTTATCGTTGCATCATGCATTCTGTAGTTTATTTAATTACACACACCAACACATGCAATATATATATATATATATATATATATATTATTTAAGTAGTCTAAAATTTACATTAAAACATTTAAAACGCTCCTACATCTTTCGATCACACGATCATCCTCAGGAAAAATACATTGTTCCTTGCTACAGTTATAATCTAAAACACAATTATAACTTTAGCAAGGAACAACGTATGCTCCCTGAGGATGATTGTGTGATTGAAACATGTAGGAGCATTTTAAATGTTTCAGTGTAAATTTTAGACTTCTTAAATTATATATATATATATATGCATGTGTTGGTGTGTGTAATTAAATAAATACAGTAATGTTTTGAAGGAACTTATTAAACTATGCGGCATCACATCCAGAAGACAATATCCATTTCAGTGTTACCCTCACATATACCAGGCTTCCCAAATGGTCTCTTCTCTTCAGTTATGTATGTCTGAAGTTGAAAGGAATGCACATATATGGTATATTTCTATTTGGGTAGAAATTCTTTGGTGAAATAAAACCTGACTGGATATTAAATGCATCTTTCAAAACTTTAATGACTTTGTGTTACAGCATGATGTGAATGAATTGGCCATTGAAATAGCCAGATGGAAGGAAGGTTGCCAAGAAGCACTTAGAAGGCTTCATAAGGCTTCAATTTTGCTAGGTTACCAACTTAGCATGACTCGGCTACTGGAGACGTTTGGCATTGCACCGGAAATGGTTGGATACAATGCAGATACTGAGGATTTTGATTTAGGATAATATAATAATGTCTCTACCAATTAAAAAAAAGAGAAATAAATGTTAGAAGACTAAATAATATATGTACATGTAAATTTAAATGTTTATGATACTATAAAATCTACGATAATGAGTTATTCATGAGGAGTATAAAATATTTGGTATGTAATCATTCTGAATCTCATAGCAGTGATAATAATAACAACTGTATTCAAACAGTTATAAACTTCTTCAGTCTGTGGAAACCACTTGGCTTAAAACATATACTGACATTCTAAACCATATAATTAACACACCAACTAATGCACACATATATTACTTTAAATTCTAAAACTTTTACATTAACACTTAAAATGCTCCCACATGTTTCGATCATAAGATCATCCTCAGGGAGCGTACACTGTTCCTTGCTAAAGTTAAAGTTTAAAAACACTCAGTGACTAACTTCGTTATGTTAACTTGGTGCTGTGGCAGCTTGTCGTATGTTGGGTGTGGGTTGTACACTGTTGAGAATGAGCCTGGCTATGGATGTGAGTTGTGTGCCATACAGCATGAGACTCATGCTGTATGGCACACAACTCACATCCATAGCCAGGCTCATTCTCAACAGTGTACAACCCACACCCAACATACGACAAGCTGCCACAGCAC
>Ga0123353_10003180_pt1 | contig 20662 bp, 12 predicted proteins | sample TergutLab28metaG_3_FD_92763 | JGI IMG/M metagenome (GOLD analysis project Ga0123353, IMG submission 92763) | Labiotermes labralis P3 segment gut microbial communities from Petit-Saut dam, French Guiana - Lab288 P3 | ecosystem: Host-associated > Arthropoda: Insects > Digestive system > Gut ... | reverse complement strand
GTCGCGATTTATAGAACAGGGCTTGTTAAAACATAACATCCCGTATGTGGTGTACGGCGGAGTGGGTTTTTACGAGCGGCGGGAGATCAAGGACGTTCTGTCGTATCTCCGGCTGGTGGCCAGTGGGGACGATCTGTCGTTCAACCGCGTCATCAACGTGCCTCGCCGGAAGATGGGGAAAAACAAAGTTGCGTTTTTGCGGGAACGGGCGGCGGCGGAAAACACAAGTTTGTACGACGCTTTGAAAAAATATGTGGACGATCTCACATTCAAAGGCTCGGGGGCTGGCAAGTTCGTGCGTGTGATCGAAAACATGCGAGAAGCCGCCGAAACCGCGCCGGTGTCGGAACTGCTCCAGAAACTGTTGATCGACACGGGGTACGAACAATACATCCGCGAAAGCGGCGAGATGGAACGGTTTGACAATGTGACCGAATTGCTACGATCCATCGTCGCGCTGGAAGCGGAATTCGGCGAAACATTGACGTTGCCGGTGTTTTTGCAGGAAGTGTCATTAAACCGGGACACCGACGAGGAAGACAAAAAGGATTGCGTGAAAATCATGACCACGCATATCGCGAAGGGTCTTGAATTCCATACCGTCATCGTGGCCGGGTTATCGGAAAAGGTGTTTCCGTCCGCGCGGGCGCTCGATGAGCGACGCGAAAAGGCACTGGAAGAGGAACGTCGCCTTTGTTATGTAGCCATGACCCGCGCGAAGAAGCAACTGGTTATGACGGAAAGCGAAGGGTTCGGCATCAAAGGGTACATGAAAACGCCGTCCCGGTTCTTGTTCGACATTGGCCATGAATACATCACCCGCATCGGTCGCATCGACAACGAGATCATGGCCGAGCACGCGCTACAGACGGTCATGCGGAATCCGTACACCAGTGATCCATTCCCGGCCGGGGCAACCGTAAAACACAAGTTCTTCGGCGAAGGCGTCATCGAATCACTGGACATGAACACGCAGACATACATGATCCGATTTTTAGTCGGAGTGAAACCGATACGGTTCGACTTCAAGTATTTGTCGCAAATTTGATGATGCTGACGTGCCGACGAGATATGCGTACAACGCCGACGGGTTCCAGGTGGAGGAGAAAGTTAAGCAGGGCCGAGACGGATCGGCGATGTATCTCAGCGCGGTGGAATACGGCGACGGCACGGACGACAAACCTGCATATCTGCCGGTCAAGGCGTATCTGTATCCGAAGGCGGTTACGTCCAAGGACGATCCAAGCCGCCAGACAATCGAGTACGTCTATACATTCCATGATGCCAGCACGATCGCCCAGCAGCTCAAGACCCGGACAATCATCTATGCGCCCGTCCCGACGGACCAGAACGGCTCCGGGGTGCCCCAGACGACCGCCGAGTATTATGACACCAGCGGTCGTCTTCGTTGGACACAGGACGGCGAGGGCTGCGTCAACTATTACTCCTACAACGCCAATACCGGCGGACTGGGTTATATCATGGTGGACGTCAAGACCGACGGTCTGCCCGGGGAGATCACCAACGGTTTCTCGCCAAACTGGATCGCCTGGAACGGAGCCGCTCCGTTTACCCACACGGACAGCAACTCGCTCCAACTCGCAACCCGGTTCGAATACGACAACCTTGGCCGTCCGGTCCGCGCGGAAGACGCCGAGGGCATGGTGACATGCACCGCGTACACGAGCAGCCAGGCGCGTGTGTACCCCGGCTGGAACGCAAGCACGCGCACCTGCGCCCTGCCCATCCGCGTCACGGAGGCCAATCACGATGATCTGATGACGAAAGTATACACGATCGACCCGGCCGGCGTGACGATCGGCTACAACAATAGTAATTTGCCCACAGGCATCGACGGCGGCGAGAACCAGTCCAAGTATATTACCTGGACGCGTTACGGTTACAATACCGCCACGGCCATGTTGGAAAATGTTGACCGTTACCATATCATTCCCAGCCCGGCCTCCGGCGATGGCGCGATGAGCACGAACTTCAGCCGGACGATTTATCGTTACGACGCGTTGGGGCGGCAAACCCGCACGATCCAGGTGATCAGCGGAACCGACGCGATCAATTTGACCCACTGCATCACGCAAATCACCGAGGCCAAATACGATAAACCCGGACGCGTGAAAGCGGTATATCGCGGTGTCGGCGATGCGAACCAACCCACGCTGCACAAGGTGGCCGAGAGTTTCTTCGATGAAGCCGTGCCTGGCAACGGAATCGATGGTATCGGCGACGGCCTGACCACCAGCACGCTGGCGTACTATGACGCCAACCACATCGCCCCCAGCCATGCGTACAAAACCGTCTATCACCGCAACTGGCGAGGCCAACTTCGCGGCATCGAGCCGGGAGCCGCTCCCTATGTTGTTCAGGACGTGGACAACATGGGTCGCGTGACGGCCGCTGCGCAGTACCAGGCCAATCTCACATGGCCCGCGGTGACCGGCGATGACAACTTCGCCGCCACCGTCGCCAGCGATGCAGTCACCTCCGCCAAACGCGGCAGTCTTGCCAAAACCTATTACGACAACGTCAACCGCGTCTACCGCATGGAAGCGCGCAGCGTGGCTGCCGACACTGGGATTGCTGGCGATACACTTGTCAGCGACTACTATTTCGACCGAAACGACCGTCTTGTGGCCAGCTATTCGCCGGCCAGTGGCGGATTGGAATACGCCTACGACGGGGCCGGCCGGCAGGTCGAAGCCCGCGCGGTGGTCGAATTGGCCGCGACAAAGTATATCGACGCGGCGTTCCAGTATCGCAACCCGCAGCCGGGCGCAGCCACCGGCGGCGATGACGGCGTGCTTCGTATCGCTCGAACGGAGTTCAACAAAATCGGCGCCCCGACGCGGGACGAACCGTCAAAACCGACGAACTCGACGCCGCCCAGGCCGTCAAACGCTCCACGCTGACCCAATACGACAACCTCTCCAACATCATCAAACAGGTGGCCGACCTCAACAAAAACGGCGCCATCGACACCACCGACCAAACCACCACCTACACCTATGCCGACCCTCACAACGCATCCCTCGTCACCCGAATTCAATATCCCGACGGCGACACGGTGGATGACAACGTCAAGTTCACGTATAATATGGGCGGCCAGTTGATGACACGAACGGCACAGAAGCCCGCCGGCGGAACCGCCAACGTCATTACCTTCGCGTACGATCCGGCCCTGGGTCGTCTGGAAAAGCAGCGGGTCACGACGTTGGGCACGGGTGTCGATAGTACGATCAGGTCCATAAAATACTCGTTTGATAACCTCGGACGCCGCCAGAAAATCACGTCGTACAGCGATGACAATTGCACTACAGCCGTCAACGAGGTTGGACTTGAGTATACAGACCTGGGAGCCCTTGCTGCGGAGTACCAGGAGCACACCGGCGTTAAGGGTGGCGGTACTCTGGCCGTTCGCTATACCTACGATGTGCCGGCCAAAAACATGCGACTGACGGACGTCACCTACCCAAATGGCCGAAAGAGTTTTCGTGATTATGGCCCCGCCGACAGCCTGTCGGATAAGATCAGCCGTTTGTCGGCCATCAAAGACAGCATCGGCAGCCAGACGGTAATCACCTACGCCTACAACGGCGTCGGAACAATAGTCCGCGAAGAATTCGGCCAATCCAGCGTGAGGCTGGACTACTTCGGCGGCACATCGGGAACCTATGCCGGCTTCGACCGCTTCGGGAGAATTAAACAACAACTCTGGCGAGATTTTGGCGTTGGCGCCGACAGTGACAAATTTGTCTATGAGTATGACTACAATTCCAACCGCAAATTCCGCCAGAATGTTGTTGCTGGTGCTACAAACAAAAAACTGGATGAACTGTATGCGTATGACAACTTGGACCGCTTAGTGGATTTCAAGCGTGGTAAGTTGAATGTGTACAATACGGATATTCCGGTTGGCGACCGCCTGCGCAGCGAAGAATGGATGTTGACGGACACCGGCAACTGGCAGACGTATCTAGTCGACGCCACGGGCGATGGCACGTACACTGATCCAACCGACCTCAACCAGACCCGCACGCACAACCTCGCCAATGAATTGACAGGCATCAACGTCATCGCAGGCCAGACCAACTGGGCCAACCCAACCCACGATTCCCGTGGCAATATGGTGAGCGTGCCGAAACCGTCAGCCATGAATGGCACATACACATGTGCGTATGATTCATGGAACCGCCTGACGAAAGTCACCGACGGCCAAACCGTTGTTGCCGAATACCGCTACGACGGCTTCGACCGGCGAATCCGAAAATTTGTGCCAAGCGGTCAGAATTGGACAGTAACCGAATACTACTATTCAGCAAGCTGGCAAGTCCTCGAAACCCGCCGAAACACCATGTCCCGAAGCGGTGAACCGGCGCTGGCCAGTACGCTCTACGAACAGTATGTCTGGAGTCCAAGGTACATCGACTCCCCCATTCTCCGCGATCGCAGCACAACAGGCAACGGAACCTTGAACGAACGACGATACTACTTGACCGACGCACAGTCGAACGTCACGACATTATTGAATGCCGCCGGTGATCCAGTTGAGCGTTACACGTACGATCCGTACGGTAAAATAACCATTTATGACGGCACATGGACCAACGTTCTATCGGCTTCCGCTTCCGATAATGAAGTGTTGTTCTGCGGCTATCGTCGAGATACCGAAACCGGTTTATATCATGTCCGTAACCGAATGTACCATCCTTTGTTGGGCCGATGGATTCAGCGCGACCCATTGGGATATGTTGACGGCTTGAACTTGTATGAGTATTGCCGAACGTCTCCAACAAACGGCGTGGATCCGTTTGGGTTCGGTAATGATGACTATATCCAAAACGGAATGTCTCCAGCCGAGCGTATGACAGCACAGTCCCTGGGAATGCGGACATCACCTCCTCCTCCGGTGGTGGCGCCCCCGCGTCCTGAACCGTCTCTCGAACAATTAGCTCGCCGCAGTGCCGCGAGAGCCGAGTCGATGAGGCGGGCCGAAGCGAACATGCGTGTAGGGCAGAACATCGTGGCTTTCACGGCAAACGAAATTGTTCCTAGGGCGATCGGAGGAGTGCAGGCAATCGGCGGCATACTCACCATGGCTGGCGGTGTTGTTCTGGTCGGCGGTGGCGCAGCGGCCGAGGTGCCGAGTGTCGGCACAAGTACCGTTGCGATCGTTGGCGGTGTCGTCCTGATCGGCGTTGGGTTTGATAATGCATACGCGGGCCTACAAACCGCGATCTCCGGAAATCCCACCGCCACCCTCCTCTACCAATCTACAGAGTCGCTAGTCGGTCCTACCGGTGCCACGATTATCGATACGGGAACTGGATTCTTAGCGGCAGGAACCGCGGGAAATGCACTTGGAAAATTACCGAAAGTTCGACTAGAATGCAACGCAGGTGGCGCGGCCGCTAAAGGAATGTCACCGGCCGCCGCCGAGACGGGAGTGATTGATGCAGCATCGGTTCGATTCTCACAGGATTCCATTAGCCGCGTTTTCCAAAATGGTGACCCAATAGCCGACTTGGTAACCAGGCTTCGTTCTGGTACAATTGATCCCACGAGTATTCCGCCAATACGTTTGGTGCAGCAAGATGGCTTGCTCTATACACTTGACAACAGACGGCTTTGGGCGTTCCAACAGGCCGGGGTCAAAGTACCTTATCGTATGGCTACTGAGAAAGAGATTGCTAGGGAAGTACCGCGAAAACTTAAAACGCAAAACGAAGGTGCGTCCGTCCGTATTCGTGGAGAAAAATAATTATGACACTAGACGAACAGATTAGTCGTATGAAAACACGCGAAGATTTCGTTGCTTTTGTGGAAGCGTTCAGAAAGGACCTAGTGCAAGACCCGGAAGCATGGCATAATACAGATTTGCCAAGCTTTTTAGAAGCATTGGCCGCTTGGGTAGCCGATACGAATGATGATTATTTCAATCAGAAAAAACCAACACCGGAAAATGTTTCTTGGAATATTTTTGCAGATATTCTGATGGCCGCAAGCGTTTACTCGTAGCTCTGACGCGAGTCAACTCGGGACCGCGCAGGGAGGCGGCGTGAGTCGGGCAGTGGTACCCCTCACGCCGCTTTCCCCGCTTGTTTCCCCACCCGGTTCCGTACCGGGTGGGGCGTTCTTTGACAACCGAATATTACTATTCGGCAAGTTGGCAGGTTCTGGAAACTCGTCGTAACAACGATGTGATTCGCGAGGCTGGCGTATTCCAGGGTATGCAGTTCGTGGCGGTTGACAGAGGTGCTTCGTACGGGGTAGGCCTGGCAAGCAAAGCATACAACGTTCTTCGTCCAGCGGCCAACTTCGGTGCCAACACGGCGAAAGTCTGTAATCCGCGGTTGCTGGAACGTCTTGATGCATGGCATCTGTATCAAATGCGCGGGGGCACGATGCAAATGTCGAATTGGGTCCGCCATACACAAGGTGCGCCATGGGGAACTGGATTCAAGAGTGGATACGGGGCCTGGGAACGTGGGATTGCAAGCACGCATGGTAACTCACTGATGAGCCAACAAACGACGTACTTGTACAGGCTGGAAACCAAAAGCGGTGAATTTTTGAAATGGGGTTATATCGCAGAACACGTCTACCAGGTATACTGCGGAATTCATGAAGGACAGACGTATCATTCCTATCGACCAAGGGAGTCGAAGGATGATGTCGGCGCTGGAACGTCGTCTGGTGGAAGCAAATCCGGGACCTTTAAATAAAGAGCCTTGGGCGAAGAAGGGACAATAATGTTAAGCATCGGTGCCGTACACGGCGGGCCAGAGACTGCTGGTCTGCTGATTGGGAAATTTGAGAAACGCTTGATGTGCATGGTGTCCGAGATGCGAGGCGACTTCAAATTTGGTTCTGCCGCCGCGCTAAATGTGGTTTTTCACATTCCAGGCAGCATCCTTCGAAATCTCGATTACGAAGGTCTGCGGGATGGAACGTTTTCGCGAAAAGAAAAGTTTCTGATGATTCAGGTCGCCGTTCCGAAAGAAATTGTGGAGTCTTGTGACAAGGAAGAAATTTTCCGTTTCCTCTTCGACTCCCTGCGTGAGGCGAACCGGATTGGTGCACTCTATTTCAAGAAAAAAAAAGTAGAGTACTCCCAGCCGAAATTTCTCGGCCTGGTAGATGCGGTGGAAGAAAAATTCCGCCAAACCATGCAAAACCATGATGACAAGTAGCACATCGCCCCACCCGGTCCCGCACCGGGTGGGGCATTTCGGGTTATGGTATCAGCGTGTCAACAATCTGATCGGAGCATTACCGCGTTGGTCGACGCCACGGGCGATGGCACGTACACTGATCCAACCGATCTCAACCAGACCCGCACGCACAACCTCGCCAATGAGCTGACAGGCATCAGTACCATCGCGGGCCAGACAGCATGGGCCAACCCGACCCACGATTCCCGCGGCAACATGGTGAGCGTGCCGAAACCGTCAGCCATGAATAGCACATACACATGTGCGTATGATTCATGGAACCGCCTGACGAAAGTCACCGACGGCCAAACCACCATCGCCGAATATCGTTATGACGGTTTGGACCGGCGAATCCGAAAGTTTGTTCCGGCTGGCCAAAACTGGACGGTGACCGAATATTATTACTCGGCAAGCTGGCAAGTCCTTGAAACTCGCCGAAACACCATACCCCGAAGCGGCGAGCCAGCACTGGCCAGTACGCTCTATGAACAGTATGTATGGAGTCCCAGATATATCGATTCGCCTATACTTCGCGATCGCAGCACAACCGGCAACGGCACCATAAACGAGCGGCGATATTATCTAACCGATGCCCAATCCAACGTGACGACCCTATTGAACGCCGCCGGCGACCCCGTTGAACGCTACACCTACGATCCATACGGCAAGGTGACCATCTACGACGGCACCTGGACGAATGAACGTTCGGCCTCTGCTGATGCTAATGAAGTGTTGTATTGCGGTTACCGGCGAGACAGTGAAACCGGCTTGTACCACGTCCGCAACCGCAACTACCATCCGCTGCTTGGCCGGTGGATGCAACGGGATCCGTTGGACTATGTCGACGGCATGAATCTGTATGAGTATTGTTGGACATCACCGGTGAACGCTGTGGACCCGTTGGGGTTGGGCAGTGATGGGTACGGATTGTCGGATCCTGAGCGTATCATCGCAATGCAAATGGGAGCGAGGCTGGAGCCCGTAGGCGGACACAAGCCGCCGCCGGTGAGGCAAACTACGCCCGATCCATGGCTGCGAGACGCGTTCAATCGGTTTGACGACCGGGGCCGGCAAGCCCTCAACGACGCGGGAATGACGTTAGAAGGCACGTTTTCGTCGGATCCGAAGATTCGATCCGCCACGTACGTCGGCGGAGTGACCGGCACGGCCCGGGCGTTGTCGACGATGTCAATGAATCCACTGAATGACCGGATCGTGGATCGAGCAAGCGACATCCTGCAGTCCGGCATGTCGGAAGACCAACGCCGATACTTCAACGCCAGCGCGAACACCCACGAAATTACCGTCGACGTCGCCTCCGTGGTCGTCGGCCCCGGCCTGGCAATCAAACTAGGCGGGCTGGCCAAATCCTGCAAAGGAGCCCAGGTCGTCGGCAGGGCGTCACCGCCAGTGCAGGCGGCGAAAGCAGTGAAACCGGCGGGGAAAGCCCGAGTGACGAAACCCGAATGTCGAAACCATGACGAAACCCCAATGACGAATGGGTTTCCGATCGCCGCGTTCACCGGCTTGGAGACGTCATTGGGCATTCGGGCTTCGTCATTGCTTCGGGATTCTGGCTTCGTCATTCGGGCTTGGCGAAAAATCCACCTGCAATCGCGACGTGCACCCCATCGCCCTGACGTGTCACTTGTCGCTATGGCTTCCTTCGAACAAAACGGTATAATAAAGGCATCGTGAACGTCGACATCGGTTCCATCCTGAACGACTGGCCGTTCGAGCCTGGCCAGGTGTCCGCCCGCCGGATCCGCGGCGCGGATGGGCGGGACAAAATTCAACTGCGCCTCGACATGGGGCTGCTCCAGATGGAAGTCACGGGCCGACCCGACGGCACCCGGCCTCGCGGGGCCGAAAGCCTGCTGGATTTCCACGAGCAGCAGCTCGACGATCACCGCCAGCGCACCGGCGGCGAGAGCGGCTTCCACATCGACGAGGACGACTGCGAACTTTTGCGAAACGAAGCCCAGATGTACTATCACCGCTACCTGGCCGAGTTCGTGCTGGAGGACTACGACGCCGTCGAACGCGACACACTGCGGAACCTGCGCGTGATGGATTTTCTCAACCAGCATGCCCAGGAAGAGTCCGACCGCTACGCGATGGATCAGTATCGGCCTTACGTGCTGATGATGCACACGCGGGCACGGGCGCGGCTGGCGGCGGGGCAAAACCGCGTCAAGGCCGCCGTCAGCGAGCTGCGGAGCGGCATCGAGCAGATCACGCAATTTTACCGCAAGTGGGATCAGGAGGACGCGATCGCCGAGAGCGGTGAACTGGCCGTGCTGCGAGCGATGATCGCCGAACTCGAAACCCGCGTGCCCGTGGACCCGGTCCAGCGACTTCAAAAAGAACTGGCCCGAGCCATCCGCGAGGAACGCTACGAGGAGGCGGCTTCGATTCGCGACCAGTTGAAGGGACTGGCGGAGTAATCGGCGAATGCGTTGCTTTTTTGAATGCAAGGACTCCCATGCCAATCACGTTATCTTGTCCGTTGTGCAACGGTAGTGTGACCGCGCAGGATGAACAGGCCGGGCAGACCGTGGAGTGCCCGTCGTGCCTGACCGCCGTCGCGGTCCCGTCGATTCCGCCGGTGGCGATGCCGCCCATGGTGACGCCCCCGCCGCTGCCCCCGTCGGTCGGCAATCCATACGTGGCCCCGGCGAAGGATCCGATCTCCCTGTGGGGACATTTTCTCCGCTGCCTCAAGAACTACGCCACGTTCAGCGGCCGGGCGCGGCGCAGGGAATTCTGGGGATTCTTCCTGTTCTGGTTCCTCGCCACCGTGGTGCTGGGCCTCGTAAATCTCGCCCTGAATCGCGCGGTGCCGACGACGGCCAGCCTGGTGCTGTCCAATCTGTTCCTGCTGGCCTTTTTGCTGCCCTCGTTTGCGGTGATCTGCCGCCGATTCCATGACATCGGCAAAAGCGGTCGCGCAGCCATCCCTTTATTTATCGCCATCCCGGCCTACATGATCACCGGCGCGATCTCCGGTTTGATTATCCAGTCCATCGTGCGGGATGTCGGAGCGTCTTCAGCGTTTGCTCTGACCCCGCAAGACCTGATGCGGTACAAAGACCTGTTCGCCGTCGCGAACGGCTTCTCGACGCTGTCGGGTTTGCTGGGCTTGGCCTCGCTGGTGTACATCCTGGTTTTCCTGACGCGTGACAGCGTCCCCGGCGACAATCCGTACGGCCCCAATCCCAAGGGGACGTCGCCGTATCCGTATGGGACCGAGGTGCGGGGCATCTGAGCCGCTATCGTTGATCCAAAATGTCCAGCAACTCCATCGGGTGGGCGATCAGCACCTTGGCGCCGTTGTCGCGGAGTTCCTGGGCCGTGCGGAAGCCCCACAGCGCCCCCACCGGGAACATGCCGGCGGCGACGGCGGTTTGCATGTCGGTGTTGGTGTCGCCGACGTAGACGAACCGCGACGGCTCCACGCCCAGCCGGGCGGCCAGGTCCAGTGCGGCGGCGGGGTCGGGTTTGTGAGGCCAGCCCTCGCGGGCGCCGACCACCGCGTCGAACCGCCAGCGCGGCAGCAGTTTTGCCACGGCCAATTGCGTGAAATCGTCGGGCTTGTTGGAATACACAACCCTCTTCAGCCCGCGGGCGGCCACGACGTCCAGCAGGGTCTCGACGCCCTCGTACGGCCTGGTTTTATTGTCCCAGTTTTTGGTGTAGGCTTCGCGATACCGCGTCATGACGTCGGCGATGGTGGCGTCGTCCCGCCGCGATTGGGGCAGCGCCCGCCAGACGAAATTCCGCACGCCGTCGCCGATGAACTGCTTGCACGCATCCGTCGAATGCGTCGGCAGCCCGCACGAGGCCAGCGCGACGTTCATCGAATCCGTCAAATCGTCGATCGTGTCCAGCAGCGTCCCGTCGAGATCGAATAAAACGGCTTGGTACATGGGTATTGTTTTCCTCGTGTCGCGGGCGTTTCGCCCGTTTTCGCGTTACATCCGTGCTTGGCGTGACAGGCCACAGGCCCTGCCAGTTTGCGTCGTAAATCGTTGTGTCAATCGAAGCGTTCTGTCGCTCACACTGTTTGACAACGCAAACTGGCAGGGCCTGTAGCCCGTCACGCCAAGCACGGGCATCGGACGAAAAGGTTTGTTATAGATACGATTGCACTGACCCATACATTCTTTATACTTTCCGTCAGACTGCGACGGTATAGTATCAAAAATTACGTCGCGATGTGTTTGTTTCCGCCGTTTCGCCTTTTCATGAGGAGAATCCAATGGCCGCTTTACGACGATTGCTTTCGCTGAGTCTGCTGGTCCTGGTGGGTGTGGTATTCTACGCGTGCTCGGGATCGGGCCCGGCGACGATGGAGATCGTGACCGACCCCGCCGATCTGAAGGCCGGCAAGGCGCTGCTGCTGCCCGAGGGCGTGGTGAAGCTTTCGGAATTCAAAGTGCCCGCCGGCGCAGTCGTTGCCGGGGCGGGGTTTGACAAGACAATCGTCGACGCCGAGGGCAAGGACGTCGCCTTTGTAATCGACGGCGGCAACCCCAGTGGCACGGGCATCGTCATCTGCGACCTGACGATCCGCAACGCCGGCTCGGCGGGCATTCGCGTAAGCAACACGAACGCGGTCTCCATCACCGGCGTGCGTATCACCGGACCTGTCGTGGGCATCAGCGTGAGCGACGCCAGAACCGTCACCATCACCAACTGCATCATTTCCCACGGCAACGCGGGTGTTACGATGAAGAACGTCACCGACAGCGTGGTGGTCAACAACACCATCGCGAGGCTGGGCTCGACCTGCCTGGGACTGTCGAACGTGACGAACACCGCCGTGTTCAACAATATCTTCGCCGACACCTCCACCGCCGTCATCGTCGGCGGCAAGAGCGAAGGCCTGGTGATCGACTACAACCTGTACGCGTGTTTCGCCGTGGGCAAAATCGACGGCCAGATCGGCCGCCCCTGGCTGGAGACGTGGCGGACCCTGTCAGGCTACGACAAACATTCCGTCGCCACGGGCGTGGTCTTCGCCGACCCCGACAACGGCGACTTTACCCCCGTCAGCATGCTGAGCTGGCAGCCGGGCGTCGCCACGACGAGCAACTGGGGCATGACGAAATTGGCCGGATGGTCGGCGCCGAAAAAAGACATCGCGGGCACATCGCGTGACGGCCGCGTGGATCTCGGCGCCATCGAGGTGCCGCGAAACGACGCCGCCTACGCCACCGACGGAAAATTCACGATCCAGTCCGACGAGGGCACGAAATCCGCCGGCGTGTTTACGCCCGAGGGGAAACTCGTTCGCTATCTCTTCCACGATCTGCCGCTGGCGGCGGGCGGTTACGATTTCCACCTGCCGGGCCAGACGCAGCTTGGCGAGGCCATTCCCGCCGGGAAGTATGAAATCCGCGTGGTGGAGGCCGATCTCGGCGTGGAGTATCGCGGCTTCACGGGCAATCTGGGCACGGGCAACAACAAGATCGACGCCTCCAGCCTGCACCTGTCGTACCTCGCCTGGAGCAGCGACGGGCAACTGTTGCTCGGCAACGGCTGGTCGGAAAAGCACATGAACCTCGTGAAGATGGACCCCGCGACGGGCAAAGGGTTGTGGGCGTTCAAAGGAGCGGCCAATAATTTCGGCGTCGCGCCCGACGGCAAGGGCACGGTGTATCTGGTCCGCCGCACGTCGAAGTGGACCGATCCCGCCGATTTCCAGATCACGCGCGTCAACGAAAAAGACGGCCTGCCGATTCTCGACGAACACCAGAAAGCCAGCGTGATTTTCGAGGGCCTGACGCCGTCGATAAACCTCGACGGGGCGGCCTTCCTTAACGGCCGAATCTACATCAGCGATCCCGACGCCAACCAACTGCTGGTGATCGACGCGGCCACGATGAAGCCACTGCCGGCGATCCCGCTGGCGGCCACTCACGGCGCGCCGCACAGCGTCGCCGCGGACCCCAAACGAAATCTGCTGTGGGCCATCTCCGACTATAAAATCGTCGCCCTCGCCGACGACGGCACGATCAAGCATCAACACGCGTGGGAAGCGGTGCTGCCGGTGGCGGTGGCCGTGGCGGGCGACACGATGGCCGTCGCCAACGCCGACGACGGCAGGGTCGAAATCTACACCATCGCCGACCCCGCCGTCCGACCCACGCTCCAACGCACGATCGGCACGGGCGACGGCCCGTTCGGCCCATGGCAGGCCGATCGGTTCACCTTCCGGGCCAACCCGCACAGCACGTCCACCAAATGCAACCTCGCCCTGAAACCCGACGGCACGCTCGCCGTTCATGGTCCGGCCTTCGCCCAACTGAGCGTCTTCGATCCCAACGGCAAACCGATCCATCACGCCGTCGCCCACTTCGGCAACTTCCCGATCTTCCCACACTGGAAGTCCGACGCGAAGCTGATCTTCGAAAACTCAGGCCGAATGAGCTTCTTCATCGACACCGAGAAAAACACGACGTCCATGGACGCCTACTGGGCCGTCCCGCAAAGCACCGACTGCTTCTTCGGCGCGTATGAAGTCGACGGCAAGCGGTTCGGCGTCTTCCGTCACAAGGCCGCCAGTACGGGCAGAGGCACCGAACTGATGATCTGCCGCTACGAAGGCTACACCGCCGTGCCCGTGCTGCTCTACTCGCAGACGGCCGGCGAAACCCCCACGTGGGTCGTCCGCCACGCCGACGACAACGGCCACATCGACCTCGAAACCGACGGCACGCCGGTGGAATTCCCCGGCCTGCCCGTCTCGCGATGGATCAGCGTCTGCGCCAACGGCGACATCATCAGCACGGGCTCGCTCCAGTTGGGCATGCGGTGGAAATTCATGGGCCTCGACGAACGGGGCATTCCCAAGTACGACGTCAGCCCCGAGCACGCCGTCAAACGGGCCGACGCGCAGGTCACCAATCCGTACAACTTCGAGAAGAAAACAGGTCTGCGTCAAAGCGAAACGCTGCTGATGCCCGGCGACCAGGGCACGGCCGTCTGCCTGGTGCTCAACGACACGCTCCAGGGCATGGGCTTCTCCAACAGCGGCGCGACGGACATCGCCCGCTTCGCGCCCGACGGCTCGCTGATCTGGCTGCGACCGATGAACGAGGTCGCGCCCATCCAAGGCCTCAAGCCGCTCGGCACGCACATGATGACCAGCTACGGCCATGAAGCCTGGTGGATGCTGATTACCAACGACGGGCTTGGCATGGGCAGTTTCGGCACGCCGGCGGCCTTCAACTGGGAGGGCTACTGGGTCGACCATCCCGACCAGACCAACGCGTTCATCGGCAAGGACGGGCGGACGCACATCGTCGCGGGCGACTACATGAACAACATGCTCCACTGGCTGACCGTCACCGGCGAGGAGAAAACCAAACACGCCGTGTTCCCGCTGACGATCGACGACGCCAAGGCGACGCAACTTGCCGCCCGGCCGGCCCAGGCGTATCAGGCCACACCCAAACCGCCGCCGTCGCAGCTCGTCGTCAAGAAACTCGACAAGCCGCTGCCCATCGACGGCGACCTGGCCAAGTGGCGACAGGCCGTCCCCGCCCCGCAGGTGCTCGTCACGCCCGCGTCCAGTTCAGGCATCACGTCGTCGGCCGACCTGTCCGCCGTCATCCGCGTCGCGTACCATGGCGACACGCTCTACTTCCAGTTCCTGGTCTTCGACGACGCCATCGCCCAGCATCAGGAAGCCGACAAATTCTACATGCAGGACAGCATCCAGATGACCTTCAACGGTTTCCTGGGCGGCTTCGCGTTTAACGGCGCGACATTGGCTGACGGCACGCAGTACCTCTTCCGCAACCGGTTCTTCGACAAAAACATGAACCTGGTGCTCGATCCCGAACTGGCCCCGCGGAAATTCGTCATCCTCGACAACGCCAAAGACGTCACCGAACGCAAGTACATCGAAAGCATCTACGGCGAGGACCTCTCCGAGTGCTACGTGCGCCTGTACGAATTCGCGCTGCCGATCAACGAAAAAACCTACGCCGGCGACCTCAAGGCCCTGGAGAGAATGAAACTCCAGAGCGGGATGAAATTCTGGATCGGCTTCATGCTCAACGACGTGGACACCATCGGCGTGGATGAACAGCCGCTGGCGGTCTGGCCCAGCACGTACGGCATGTTCGCCACCGAAGACAAAGGCGCCACCGCGGTCCTGGAGTAAGAAAACGTGTAGATCTGGCTCTGCCTGTTTGCGCTGTAGAGCGTTCCAGTCGAGACGCGCATGTTTATGCGACTGGAACGCTCTACGTCGCAAACAGGCAGAGCCACAGGAACATTTTGACGCTCCCCGCTCAATCCACGCTGGAATCCAGCCGACATTTTGTGTAGAACTAATGAGAGGGCACCGAGGGAGCTTTTCAGGATGAGGCGAGTCATGCGCACAGGGCGAGCAATTCGGAGCACACGGTTTCGTCGGCCCACGTTGGCTGGGCTGGCGATGGCATTGACGATGGCGGCGTTGGTGTCGCTGGCGTCGGCATCGGAGCCGACAACCCAGGCGCATACCAACGTGTCTGCGGCCGCGTCGTCGCCGCCACACTACCCCGCCGCCCCGCCTGACGCGCGCATCACCGACCTCGGCTGGTTCGCGCCGACCCCGAAACCCGCCCATCGCGCCACCAGGCCCGACCGCGTTGAATTGGCCTACGTGATTCCCATTCACGGGCAAATCACGCCGAGCACGTTCGACATCATCCGGCGGAAACTCACCGCCAGGCCCGCCGCCATGGTGATCTTCGACATCAAAACCCCCGGCGGACGCGTCGACGTCACCGAGGAAATCATCCAATTCATCCAGCGCGATCATTTCCTCCAGAACGACCTGAACGAAATCTACACCGTCGCCTACGTCAACCCGCGGGCCATCAGCGCCGGCGCGATCATCGCGATGGCCTGCAACGAGATCGTGATGGCCCCCGGCGGGCTGATCGGCGACGCCACGCCTATCTTCGCCGGCGCCGGCGGCGTCCAGTCCATGGACAAAGACACCCGGGCGAAAATGCACTCCTACGTGCAGGCCGTCGCCGTCTCCGTCGCCGGGCAGAGCGGACACGACCCCCTGCTGGCCAAGTGCATGATCAGCATGGAATTCACCGCCTGGCTGGTCCGCAACCGCGACACCATGGAACTGCGGATCGTCTCGCCCGACGAATTCCACGAACCCATCGCCAACATTCCGCCGGCCGTCCACCCCACCACCGCCCCCGCCATCACCACGGGCAGCGCCGAGTGGGAATTCCTCCGCGTCATCGACGGCCCGGACACCGTGCTGACCCTCCAGGCCGACGAGGCGGAATTCCTGGGCCTCTCCTCGGCCACCTTGATGTCGATGAACGACGTCAAAGCCCACTTCAACATCCAGAACATTCAGGTGCTCGAAAACAACTGGTCGGAATCCATGGTGGAATTCCTCACCAGCCCCGCCGTCACGGGCATCCTCGCCTTTGTCCTCATCATGGGCGTCTACGCGTTCACGCACACCGGCAGCGTCACGTCGGCCATCATGATCGTGCTGAGTTTGGCCCTGCTGCTTGGCGCGCGGTACCTCACGGGCCTGGCGCTGTGGTGGGAAATCCTGGTCCTGGCGGTGGGCATTGTGTTGCTGTTGCTGGAAATTTTCATCCTGCCGGGCTTCGGCGTGGCGGGCATCCTGGGCATTGTCATGATCCTCGTGGGGTTGCTCCTGACGCTCGTGCCCTACGTGCCCGGCGAGATGCCCTGGCCCAAGGGCAACCTGGCGTGGGGCATGTTCCGACAAACGCTGCTGGCCTTGTGTATCGCATTTGTGGCCGCCACCGTGACGGGATATTTCCTGATGAAGAATCTGCCGAAGCTGCCGATCGGCCGCCGGCTGGCGTTGGCGGCGCCGGAGGCCGTCAACGCGCCGCCCGTCGTCGACGTGCCGTTGTACGAGCAAATCAAGCCCGGCAGCGAGGGCGTGTTGGAAGGCACGTGCAGGCCCATCGGCACGGTCCGCGTCGGCGACAAGCTGTTCGACGCGATGAGCGAGGGCGATGTGATCGAGCGCGGTGAGCGTGTCCGCGTGCTGCGGCGCGAGGGCAACACCCTCGTGGTGGAAAGGAGTCCCAACCTGTCATGACCGATGCGATTATTATTGCCGTGCTGATTCTGGCGGCCATGGTGCTGACCATCGCGGAAATTTTCCTTCCGACGATGGGCATCCTCGCGGTCGTGGGCGTTCTGGCGCTGGTCTGGGCGGTGGTGCAGGGGTTCCTGATCGACGGAACGGTCGGCCTGTTCGTGCTGCTGGGCATCCTGATTTTCTTCCCGGTTTACATCGCGCTGCTGATCCGCCGGATCCCCCACGGCCATTTGGCCAAACGCGTGTTTCTCAAGCAGGCCGAGGCCATGCAACCGACGTCGGAGCAGGAATCGCTCGCCAGACTGGTCGGGCAGGAAGGCGTCACCGAAACGCCGCTGCGCCTCAGCGGGGCCGTCCGAATCAACGGCCGGCGATACCAGGCGATGGCCGAGAACGACCACATCGACGCCGGACAAACCGTCCGCGTGCTGCGCTACGATGGAATGGACCTGATCGTCGCGCCGGTGAACTAAGAGGCTGTGGGCTGTGGGCCGTAGACTGTAGGCGCGGGCTTATGAATCATTAGGCCTGATGTTTCGTGGCAGCATGGTTGACATGGAAGACGACTGACTGGCCTCCCCGGTCTCGCATGCGAGTGCCGGGAATAAGCCGCGAAGCGGCGTCGTTTATAGCTCAGGGTGAGCCGTACTCGGCGAACCCTGGGTAAGCCTCTTCCGCGAGCAAACCCCGGAGGGGCGTCTTCCCGTACCTATACGCCAGCGCTCACCACGCGGTACGACGCCGCTGACGCAGCTGTGGCCCGGCACTCGCGTGCGAGACCGGGGATGCCCAGCCAACTGTTTTCCCTTGAGGCCGCCGTCACAATAATTCGCGGACTTTGCACCAATGTGCCGATATACACTACAACCTCAATCAGCCGTATAGAAAGGAATGAACCATGAATGTATCGTCCCTGTTGTACATGCTCGCCCAACGATCCACGGAGATCGCCCCGGAAAACGCGGTGATGTGGATTATCATCATCGTCATCGTCATTATTCTGCTGGTGTTCCTGGCCATGTTCGGGCCGATGTTCGGGCTGTGGATTCAGGCCCTGGCCGCCAACGCGGGCGTGGGCATCGGGCAGCTCATCGGTATGCGGCTGCGAAAGGTCAATCCGCAGTTGATCGTCCGCGGGCGGATCCAGGCGGTGCAGTCGGGGCTGAACGTCAGCACGACGGAGCTGGAAAGTCACTACCTCGCCGGCGGCAGGCCGATCAACGTGGTCAACGCCCTCATCGCCGCCGACCGCGCGGGCATCACGCTGGGATGGAAACTCGCCACCGCGATCGACCTGGCCGGCCGAGATATTCTCGAAGCCGTCCAGACCAGCGTCAACCCCAAGGTCATCGACTGCCCCAACCCCGCGGGCGGGCGATACACCATCGACGCGGTGGCCAAGGACGGCATTCAGCTCAAAGCCAAGGCCCGCGTGACGGTGCGGTCGAACATCGACCGTCTCGTCGGCGGCGCGACGGAAGAGACGATCATCGCCCGCGTCGGCGAGGGCATCGTCACGACCATCGGCTCGTCGGGCAATTACAAGGAAGTGCTGGAGAATCCCGACCGGATTTCCAAAACTGTGATGTCCAAGGGTCTTGACGCGGGCACGGCCTTTACCATTCTCTCCATCGACATCGCCGACGTCGACGTCGGCGAGAACGTCGGCGCGAAGCTCCAGGCCGACCAGGCCGAGGCCGATAAACGCCGCTTCCAGGCCGAGGCCGAAAAACGCCGCGCGATGGCCATGGCCCAGGAACAGGAAATGAAGGCCCGCACCCAGGAAAACCGCGCCGCCGTCGTGCTCGCCGAAGCGGAGATCCCCAAAGCGATGGCTGAGGCCTTCCGAAGCGGACACATGGGCATCATGGATTACTACCGCATGAAAAATATCAACGCCGACACGGCCATGCGGGAATCCATCGGCGGAACCCCCGCCGGCAAGGACCCGGAAGCGAAGGCGTAGAATTTTTCGTGGCGTATGAGTGAAAACAGGCCGTGAGTTCGAGGGAAGTGTTTTGGTTGACTGGTTAACTAGTTGATTATAACGCTTCCCTCGAACAACCGGCAGATTTCACCGTCGAGTTGGGAGGCCACTCATGGACATGTTCATTCAACTGCCGCTTGCCGACGGCGACACGGGCCTGGGCAAGCTGGTGATGTTTATCGTCGTCGCGGTCATCGTGATCGGCTTGAAGATCGTCGGCAAGATTCGCGAAGTCGTGGACGAAGCCCGCGAGCAGGTCAAGCGGGAGCAGCAGCGGGAGATGGAGCGTCGGCTTGGCAATCGGCCTCCCATGCCGCCGCGTCCCACGCAGCAGACAGGCCCGTCGCAAACCGGCGGGCCCGCGCGGGATCCGGTGACCGTCTATTATCCGCCGACGCCAGGCTCCGTCAGCCCCAGCGCCAGTTCCAGCCCGCCGAGACCTCCCGTGCAGGCAAACTCGGAGGGATTCGGCGAAACGGTGTTCAGCCCATTGGAGGCCAGGCCCGCACCGATCCCCGTCCCCGTTCCGCCAAAACGCCCCGTGCCCGCGCCCCAACGGCCTCAGGCGGCCGCTCCCGCACCGGCGGCGAAGGAGCCCCCCAAGGCCGTCCTGTTGCTGAGGCAGGTCGAGCAGCAGATCGGCACCCTCGAGAGCAACCTCGAAAAGCTCCAGGCCCGCCGCCGACAACTCGCCGCCTTGACCGGCACCGTCGTGATCGGCTCCACCGCACGATATCGCCAAATCGCCGCCGCCTCCGCCATCGCCTCGTCGCTCACCATGGACATGCAAGACCCGGACAACCTGCGGCAAGGCATCATCCTCTCGGAAGTCCTCCGTCAACCCGTAAGCCTCCGCGACGACGCCATGCCGTAACATGTTTAGGGACGATTTTCCGCGCCGGCCTCTCGTACTCGGCGTACTTGGCCACAGGCCCTGCCATTTTGCGTTGTAAGACGGTGTGAGCGACTGAACGCTTCGCTTGTCACAACGACCTGCAACGCAAAATGGCCACGCGGAAAAGAGGAATGTCCATACGTTTACCCGCCAAAATTCTTTGCTGTCCGCAAAAAACTCGATAAAATTATTATACGTGGTGTTCTATGTCTGGATTCAGGTCGTGGCGACTTCACGGCCATGTGAAGCAGGAGAATGGTGTGCGCTGATCCCATAATGCAAAGGACATTCCTATGAAAGGGCACTTCGATGAGACTCACTCACTCACTCACTCACTCACTCACTCACTCACTCACTCACTCACTCACTCACTCACTCACTCACTCACTCACTCACTCACTCACTCACTCACTCACTCACTCACTCACTCACTCACT
>Ga0123353_10003178_pt1 | contig 20666 bp, 14 predicted proteins | sample TergutLab28metaG_3_FD_92763 | JGI IMG/M metagenome (GOLD analysis project Ga0123353, IMG submission 92763) | Labiotermes labralis P3 segment gut microbial communities from Petit-Saut dam, French Guiana - Lab288 P3 | ecosystem: Host-associated > Arthropoda: Insects > Digestive system > Gut ... | reverse complement strand
CGGGTGCGGTCCACCCAGTGGGCGAACAGCACGTCGTTGAGGATGTCCCACGGGCCGATGATGAACCAGTCCAGCCAGGTGCGCGTCTGGAAGCGGATATTGAGCACCTGGTTGAGGAAGCGCTCGTCCGTCCCGCCGATGTTCAGGCTGGCGGACATATCGAACATGATGTACCGCACGGTTTCGCCCCTGCTGATGTAACTGCGCCCCGCGGGCAACGTGTTTTGCGCCAAGAGACCGACCCCGCTTTCTCATGCGTGATAGTGCCTATTGATAGGTGGCCTGGAGCATGGAGGAGTCGTTGATCCGGGCGATCAGGGCGTAGACCGCGGTCAGGGGCATCACGGCGCCGAAATACCAGGGGAAATTGATCGGGGACCGCGTGGGCTTGTTGCATTCGGATTTGACGATGGTGAGCTCGTCCACCACCGCGCCGTCGTCCACCCTGCAGGCCTTCACGTTCAGCTTGCCGCCCTCAAATGTCAGGACGTTGTAGGTCACCACGCCCGGCTCGCAGAAGACAAAGGCGTTCTCCGGGTTGAAGCCCGCGGTCGTGCCGTCGCTGACATGCACCACGGAGGTGTTGCCGAAGTACACCATGCCCCGCGGGTCGGTGACCTCGTCGCGGCCGGCGATAAACTGCGTCACAAGGTTGTGGTTCATCACGTGCGTCCTGATGTAGCGGTGGTTGTGCCCGGAGAAGACCGCATCCATGTCGAAGTAGGTCATGATGGGGTCGAAAATCAACTGCTGGGCAAAGCCCTCGGGGTCCTTGACGGGCAGCAGGGTGGCGTGGAGGTCGTGGTGGTACATCGCGATGCGCCATTTGGCGTCCGCGTTGGCGTTGCAGGCCTTCCTGGCAAAGCTGAAATGGTCGATGGCGCTGCCGTTCGTGGAGTCGAAGACAAGGAACAGCGCGTTGCCGTAGCGGAACCAGTAGTCGCTGGCCTGCAGGCTGCCGAGCCGGGCCTCAAAGGCGTTGGGGCAGTTCATGTAGTACTTGAAGTGGAAGGCCTTCTTGTCGTGGTTGCCGATACACGCCGCCAGTGGGATGCCCTGCAGGGCCGGCGGGGCGAACAGGCCGAGATATTCCCTGGGCTTGCCCTCGTTGGCGTTGTCGCCGGCGGCAAGGATCAGCTTCGCGTCAGGCTCGCGCGCAAGGGCGCTCTCCAGGGCCCTGTTCCAGATCATGCCGCTGGATTTCTCGTCCACGCCGGCGGCCTCGTCGCTCTTGACGTGGATATCCGAGAACATGACCGCCTTCAGGGAGCCCGCCGGGCCGGTGGTGAAGCTGTAGACGGCGCTGCGGTCCAGCGTGGTGGAGCACTGGTAGTAATACGTGGTCTCCGGCGCGAGGCCCTTCACCGTCACGTAGTTCGTGAGCAGGCCGGTGCCCGGGTTCAGCTCGCTCGTGCCCGTGAAAGCGGCCGCGCCGCCCATGCCGGCATCGCGGCTCAGGCGGACGACCGGGTCCTTTGCGCCGCTGTCGCTCTGCCAGGCGAGGTTCCGCTGCGTCTCGTCGCTGCCAGGCGTCAGGGCGACCACGGAGCTTGTCCTGTCAATTTCTTCCCAGATGGCGTCCCACTGCGCCTCTGTGACGGGCGCCGCGAAGGATGGGAGAAGCCCGACGCCGACAAGCAATGCGAATGCAACAAACGACGCCAATGCCTTCGAAAAAGCCTTTTTCATGATGTGGCCTCCTTATATTTCTGATATATCATGCCTAATACGCGGTGTTTTCCAGCCAAATCAGCAGGAGCCCCCGCAGCCCGCCGAACCACGTGCGGACCTGGTCCCAAAGCTGCCTGAAAAACACCGTCACCGGGTTGTCCCGGAGCGTGTCGAAGGCCTGCGGCTCGCTGTACCACTCAAATTTGCCGTCGCCCGCCGTGAAGCGGTAGGCCTTCCCGGGCTGGAGGCCGGTCAGGCGGGCCGTATGCTTCAGCGCGGGCTGCACGCGGCCCAGCAGCTTCGTGAAGCCGATGTCGATCTGCTCCACCAGGAGGTCCTCGGGCTGGCTCTCAATGGAAATCTTGACCTCCGCAGTGGGGTTTCCCTCTTTGTCTGTGATGGACAGTTCCGGCGTACGGACGCTCTGCCTCGTATACCAGGTGATCTCGGCGCTTCCCAGGCCCTTGACGGCGACATTGAGCTCCTGGGGCAGGCGGAAGGTCCCGGGGTCGGTGGGGACCTCTATGGGGCCGTCGTAGACCAGCTTGCCGTCGCGGCTGCCGGTGGGCGACTGGCTGGAGACCACGCCGCTGGCAAACCAGTGCAGCGACGCGGACAGGGCCTCGCGCTTGCCGGGACTGACCACCAGGGCCAACAGGGGCATGACGAGCAGGGGGCAGGCCTGCCTGTCGGCCAGCCTCTCCAGCGCGCGTATCGCGGCGGGGTTGTTCATCAGCAGGGGCAGCACGTCGCCGCCCAGGGCCGCGAGGATTTTCGGCACAGCGAAATTGAGCACCTGGTCGACGAATTCGCCGTTCCGGACGCGGCGCAGCACGTCCTGCACAAAGGGGTCGTCCGCGGCGCCGGGCTCCTTCCCGAACATGTATACCATGCCGCAGTTGGCCAGGTCCTCCACGGTGCCGGGTTTATCGGGGTCGCCGAAGCCGTATTTGCCGATGAAGCGCGCGCAGGGCAGCTTGGAGATCGGCAGGGCGAAGGCCTCGTCGATCAGGTCCCCGAGGGCCTCGGTGATGCGCTCCGGCTGGCCGAGCAGCCGCTTATCGAGATAGCGGAACAGGAGGTTGAGCGGGGCCAGATCGACGCCCTGGTCCTTCACAAGGCCCTCGATGCCGCCCGAAGCCATCATGTCCCGCAGCATATCGGTCAGCGCCTTGCCCACCCTCTCTTTGAGGTATCCGCCCATGCCGCCGCCGTCCGTGCCGCCGAAGGTGCGGCCGAACAGGGTGGCGTAATAGGGGTCCGCCGGGAAGGGCGCCGGGACGTTGAGGGGCACGGGGTTGGAGCGCACGTCGGCCTGCGTTTTGCCGCCCGACGTGCTGAATTTCACGGTGCGGGTCTCGCCGGGGTAGCCTGCGGTGGAGGCGGTGGTGATGTCGTACAGGGGCTCGCCGCTGTCGGACACCTGCATGGCGATCTCCCCCAGGTGCAGGTGCCCGGAGAGGTAGAAGTGCATCCCTGCGTCGGCAAAGGCCTCGCCGATTTCGCGCACGCCCTCGAAGCCGAAGTTGTGCATCACCGCCTCCTGGCAGCCGATCTGCTCTGCCAGGTTGTGGTGCCCCATGCCGACGATGGTCTTGCCCGCGGCCTTGGCTTTTCCGCACTCCCGGATGACCCAGTCACACAGGTCCTCCAGGCTGCACTTGGGCCCGCCGCCCAGGGTGTTCAGACTGGTATCGATGGCGATCAGGCGGTAGTCGCGGCCCAAGTCGGCGATGTAGGAGAGCGTATCGCCGAAGCGCTCGCAGCCCGGCAGGTCATAGCCCAGCTTGGCATAAAACTCGAGGAATTCCTCGGGCTTGAGGTTGCGCGCCTCCCTCCGCTCGCCGGAGGAGAAGTCAGCGGCGTTGCCCTTGTTGACGTCGTGGTTGCCGGGGATGACCGCCACCGGCACGCCGCTCTCCTTTTCGAATTGCCGCAGCAGCTGCGCCACGCGGGCATGCCCGGCGTATTCGCCGTCGCGGGTCAGGTCGCCGGGGACGAGCAGGTACTCCAGGTTCTCCTGCTTGACGCGCTTTTTCAGGTCCGCCAGGGCGGAGAGGAACAGCGTCTCGGCCAGCTCGGCCGGCCTGCCCTTGTCCAGGTTATCCTCCCGGAAGGCCTCGCAGAAGCCGCCCGTCATCTCGTCGAGGTAAAAATGCGGGTCCGAAAGAATCGCCACGCGCAGCACGGCGGGATTTTTGGCCGCGGCGGGGATGTGGGCCGTGGCCAACAGCAAAAGGACGGGCAGCAGCAGCGCGAGAAGCCTGCGCAGGGTCTTTTTCATGGTCATTTGGGCACGCACCTTTTCAGCAGGATTTTTAATATTGTAGCGCATTTGGCCGCGTTTTGCAAGGGCTATCCAAAAAAAGAAATATGTATTGCCTTTTTTCTGGGGGAGATGTATAATAAGCTCCAGAAAAGCTGCAAAGGAGTACCGCCATGCTGAAACTGTGGCAATTCACTGACCTGCATCTCTGTGCGCGAGAAGACCCGGCGGAGCTGTCCGTCGGCCCGAACCAGACCGCCCTGGCGCAGAGCAACGATATCATCGACGCGTGCCTGGAGGCCTTTCTGGCTGAGCCGGGCTGCGACATCCTGCTGCTCACCGGCGACCTGACGCAGACCGGCCACCCCTACGAGCACCGCGAGATGATACGGAAGCTGGAGGCGGTGCAGGCGAAAGCCCAGGCGCTGGGCCTGCGCAAGCGCGTGATCGCCATCACCGCCAGCCACGACTACAAGACCATCGGCAAGGAGAACTGCGGCGAGCTCAGAAGGATGTACGCGCAGTTCGGGCCGGACGGCGCCATCGCCCAATACGACGACGGCAAGGGCTTTGTTGTTCAACTGGAGCCCGGCCTGCGCCTGCTGTGCGTGAACGACCACGGCCGCGACAGGCCGCCGCTGTGGCTGCCCTGGGCCGTGGAGCAGGTCCGGCTTGCCCGGGCGCAGGGGGAGGCCATCTTCGGCATGACGCACCTGCCCACCCTGCCGCCCTCGCCGGTCTATCCCCTCATCGAGCCCCACGCCGTGCTGGACGGCCTGGAGACGATATATGCCCTGGCCGACGCGGGGATGCCCTTCATGCTCACCGGGCACTCGCACATACACAACATCGCCCCCATCGTCACGCCGGCGGGCAACCCCTACTGGGACGTCAACACCTCGGCCCTCGTCGGGCTTCCCGGAAAATTCCGCCAGCTGGAGATCGGGAACGGCCAGGTGCATATCACCAGCCGGGAGATCCCGCACATCCCCGCCTTCGGGGAACTGAGCACGCGTGCGTTCCTCCAACAGACCTTCGACGTCGTGCTGGTCAACCTGCTCGACGGCCTGGACCACGACTTTGACCTGTTCACCCGCAGCGTGGGTGTTGGCGTGGACCCGACGCCGTACTACAGGATGAAGTGGTTCCTGAAGCCCCTGGGGCGGGTCGCCTGCCGCATCAGCCTGGGGGGGCTGGGGCGTTTGCTGCTCTGCGGGGGCAAAATCCCGCGGGAGGCGCGCGGGCTGCTCCTGCGCGACGTGCTGCTGGAGGCCATGCGCAATATCTACGCGGGCGAGGAGCACTACGGCCCCGAAACGGGCGTGGGCAGGGCCTTCCTGGCCTACGGAAAGCGCCTGCGCTTCCTGGGGAAAAAGCTGGGGGTGGGGGACCTCCCGGCGTTTTTGCTCTCGCTGGTATATGACGATTCGCCGGACGATGAAGTGACGATCCCGCTGGGTTGATCAGAAGAGGGGGACTGTGTATGGCAAAGCGCACCGAAGAGCAAAGGGCGCAGTTTCGCGCCAACCTTCGCCACCCGGTGGCGTGGCTGAAGGGGGAGGGCCTGCCGGAGGAAAAAGTGCGCCCCTGGGAGCTGGCGGCGCAGATCGTGCCCAATGTATTCGGCGGCCTGCGCGACACATTCACGGGGAACCTGGGCTGGCTGTGGCAGAACGTATTCCACATGGACAAGGGGCCGCAGGCGGTCATGGGCACGGTGTCCGCCGTGTGGGACGGCCTGAACGACCCCTTCATCGGCGCCTATATGGACTACAAGAACTACCCCTCCCGCGTCCACCGTTGGGTCATGCGGGTGTCGGTGCTGGTCAACAATTTGCTGACCCTGGCCCTGGTGTTCGATCTGGGGCTCTCCGTCTGGCAGCGCGTCGCCCTGATCATCCTGATCAACTGCATCAAGGACTTCTTCGGCACCGCCGCGGGGGTTTCCGGCGCGAAGGTCTACGCGCAGATCACGCCGCACTCCTCGCAGCGGGCCAGGGTCGTGACGGCCTCCAAATTCGGCGGCATGATCCACAGCAACATATCCACCGGCTTCATGCTCCTGATCGGCCTGCGGGACATCCTGGGCTTCTCGCCTTACAAGATGTTCGTCTGGTGGTCCGTCCTCTTTACGCTCCCCGCGCTGTTCACCGATATGGCGCCCACCTTCGTGCTGCAGCGCGTGCCGGACCCCGCCCAGCCCCAGGGGAAGCTGGGCTTCAAGGAGACCCTCCAGGAGATCAGGGAGAGCTTCGCGATCATGCGGCACAACAAATTTTTCGTGGTCAACACCGCCGCGCGGATGTTCGCCGTGTTCACCCCGGGCGTCGGCAACGCCGATTTCTACCGCTTTTGCGGTATCAACGACACGGTGGCGGCGGCGTTCAAGGCGTGGGAGGACAAGGGCACCGGCGAACTCCTGTTGGCTGTGCGCAACTTCGCCACGGGGGCGCCCAGCTCCATTTTGCAGCCCCTTGCCCCGCTGGTGATCAAAAAGCTGGGCGGCCCGCGCAACATGCTGCTGCTCAACAGCGCGATGAACGCCGGGACATACCTTCTGCGCTATCTGCTGGGCTTCAAGACGGTCCCGGCCATCCTGATCGGCTGGGGCCTCGAGGTCTTCATGAATATGGCCGGCAAGTGGGACAGCGTGGCCAACGGCGTCATCGAGTATGAGATGCTCGACTACGTGGAATGGAAGACTGGCCGCCGCTCCGAGGGCGTGGCCACGGCGGTGAACGGCCTGATCAACAAAATCGTGCTGAACAACATCGATATGATCGTCGGCAACCTGGCGCTCAAACGCATCGGCTTCGACATCAACCTGGACCTCAACCAGCCAGCGAGCTATGTCAAATGGGCGACCATATTTTATTTTTTAAGCCCCGTGCTGGACAACCTCGCCTACTTCGTCGCCCGCTGGTTTTACAGATATCCCACCGAAATGCGCGACCGGGTGGAGGCCGAGCTGATCGAGCGGCGCGGGCTGGCGGAGCAGGCCCTGGGCGATCTGGCTACCAATACCCAATGAGCTGCGGCTCCACGAGCCACAGGACCGTATCCACCGCGCCGGTGATAAACCGATCCGACAGGTGCAGCGGGATGTTGTCCCGCGCGAACTGCTCGGAGTCCGCCCGCAGGCAGTCCAGGCCGGGCGCGCTGCGGGGCAGCATGGACACCGCGCGGCCCCGGAAGCGGAAGGTCAGCCGCCGCTCCGCCACGGAGGTCAGGCAGCGCAGCCGCAGCTGCAGGCGGTCGCCCTCCCATGCGGCCGAGCAGGACAGGATAAACGGCACCCCGCCCAGTGTGATCTTGCACTTGCGGGGGCGGCCGTCCATGCCGCACAGCACCGTGTTGCGCTCGCTGCCCTCCGACCAGCTGAACTTGACACTGTCCGCGCCGAAGCGCAAGCGCACGCAGTCGATCCCGCCGGCCTTGTCCGCCGACATGAAGAAGATCATGCCGGGGATGACGCTCAGGGGGAAGCCCACGGCCTTCGGGAAGTGTTGCGTCGCCGACAGGAAACGGATGAAGCGGCCCTCGATCCGCTCCTCCTGCGCCGCGTTGCGGGGGGACGCGGGCAGCGGCGGGTATTCGGGAAGAACGGGGATATCGCAGGGCGCGTCGTCCTCCTGCTCGAACAGCGCGGGCAGGTGCCTGAACACCGCGTTGAGCACGTTGTGCATGACCCCCTCGCCGCCGGTGGTCACGATGCAGGCGTCGTATTCCGGGAGGAGGAACAGGAACTGCGCGAACAGCCCGTCCATGCGGAACCCGCCGGGCGGGGGGTTCATCCAGAAGCCGTAGCCGTAGCCATAGCGGCCGTTTTCCCCGTTGTTGTCGGCTGTGTCCGTCTGCGCGCGGCTCGATTCCCGCACCCACGCCGCGGGGATCACCTGCCGGCCCCGGTATTTCCCCTCGTTGAGGTAGCACAGGCCGATCTTCGCCAGGTCCTCTGTCCGCAGGTACAGCCCCCAGCCGCCGGTCTCCACGCCGCAGCCGTCGGTCTCCCAGAAGGGCCGCTCGATGCCCAGTGGCTCAAACAGGCGTGGCATGAGGAAGTCCACCACGGACTCGTTGTAGAGTCGCTGCAGGATCACGCACAGCATGTAGCAGTTCTCGTTGCAGTAGTGCCAGCCCTCGCCGGGGGCGTATAGCCATTCCCCCCGTGCGAAATCGCGCACCCACTGCTTTTTGCGCTTGTCCACCAGGTAGTTGAGGCTCTTGCCCGCGCTCATGCGCAGCAGGTGGGCGACCTGCAGCCTCTCCCAGTTTTCGTGCGGGAAATCCCGCAGCTCCGGCACGAGGTCGGCGACCTTGTCGTCCAGGCGCAGCCTGCCCTCCTCCACGGCAAAGCCCACCGCGATGGACGTGATGGATTTGCTCGTGGAGAACAGCGTGTGCGGCTCATTGGGGCCATACGGCCTACGGAACTGCTCGTAGGCCACCTGCCCGCGCCGCACCACCATGACCGAGTGCAGCTCAAGCCCCTCGTCGGTCACGTCCTGCATCATCCGCGCCAGCACCTGCCGCGAGATCCCCGCCTCCCCCGGCGTTGACGCCCGCGGAAGGTTCAAATTCTGTGTTGTTTCCATGGTGGCATTCCTCCTTGCTATTTTTTCGGCCACGGTACGCGTTGGTCCTTCTCCACCAGCCAGGCGCGCCGCGCCGCCTTGGCCAGGGGCGCGTCGTGCAGGGAGTCCGAGTAGAACTCCTCGATCTCCACCGGGCCGAACTCCTCCCGCAGGCGGCGCAGCTTTTCCGGTCCATAGCAGTCCGGCCCCTCCAGCAGTCCGGTGACGGGGTCCACGCGGGTGGCGATCATCCGCACGCCCAGCTGCCCGCACAGGGGGCGCAGCAGGAACTCCGCCGAGTCGGAGACGATGATGTCGTCCGGCCGCTTTTGCGCCAGATACCACGGCCGGAGCATGTCGTCGGCCTTGAGCTGCCAGAACAGGCGCACCTCCTCCTCCCAATCCGGCACGTCCCGCATAAAGGTGTAGAGCTCGGCCTTGAACGGCTTTTTCCCCCTGGATTTGATCCTGTGGGAGAGCAGCGCCCTGCCGATGTGCGGCAGGTAGCGCAGCAGCTCGTTGTGCCGCCACATGCAGAAGGCGACGAACGTGACCCCGGAGTTGGGATACACGACGGTCTCATCCCAGTCGTAGACGTTTGGCATGGTATTCCCCCTTCCTCTGACAACAGTATACAATATTTTTTCGCGCATGTAAAGCCTTGACTTTTCCCGAAAAATCGCTATACTGAAAAAAAGTAATCAGGAGGGGCAAAACCATGCTGAAGCTATGGCAATTCACCGATCTGCACCTGCACCTGCGGGAGAATCCGGAGGAGCTGGACACCAAACCCAACGTGACCGCCGTGCTGCAGAGCAACGACATCATCGACGCCAGCCTCGCGGCCTTTTTGGCGGAGCCGGACTGCGATATCCTGCTCATCAGCGGGGACCTGACCCAGCACGGACACCCCGCCGAGCTGCGCGAGATCCTGCGGAAGCTGGAGGCCGTCCAAGCGGCCGGCAAGCGCGTGATCGCCATCACCGCCAGCCACGACCTCAAGACCGGGGGCGACGCCTACGCCGGCGAGCTGCGCAGGATGTTCGCGGCGTTCGGCCCGGATGACGCCATCGCGACGTACGACGACGGCCAGGCCTTTGTCGTTATGTTGGAACCGGGCCTGCGCCTGCTGTGCATACACGACCACGACCGTACCAGCCCGCCGCCCTGGCTGGACTGGGCCCTGGAGCAGGTCCGGGAGGCGAGGGAGGCGGGGGACGGCATCTTCGGCATGACGCACCTGCCCAGCCTGCCGCCCACGCCGATCTTCCCCCTCCTCTCCGGCGACGGCCTGATCGCCGACTACCAGAACACCACGCGTGCCCTGGCCGACGCGGGCCTGCGCTTCATGCTCACGGGGCACGCGCACATGCACAACATCGCGCCCATCGTCACCCCGGCGGGCAACCCCTACTGGGACATCAACACCTCGGCCCTGGTGGGCTGGCCGGGCAAATTCCGCCAGCTGGAGATCGGGGACGGCCGGGTCCATATCACCAGCCGGGAGATCCCCTGGATTCCCGCCTTTGGAGAATTGACCGCCCGGGAATTCCTGCGCAAGACCTTCGAGACCGTGCACCGCAACCTGTTCTATGGGATGGAGCACGACTTCGGCCTGTTCTGCCAGAGCCTCGACAGGATGATCCCCCCCGACCCGGTGGTCCCGTATAAGAGGTACGTGCGGTGGGGCGGGAAGCTCATGAACCGCCTGACCCTGCGGGGCCTGAGCCGCATGATGGGCGGCTTCATGAAGCTCCCCAAGGACGCCCGCAAGATACTCTTCCGCGATGTGATCATCGAGATCATGTGCAACACCGCCTCGGGCGAGGAGCCCTATGGCCCCGAGACGGGCGTCGGCAAGGCCTTCCTGGCGTATGGGAAGCGCCTGCAGCGCCTGGGGAGCAAGATCGGCAAGGAGGACTTCGCGGCGTTCTGGCTCTCGCTGGTCTATGACCCCATCGACGACGACGAGGCGGAACTCCCGCTGCGCTGAAAAAATTGCCCCTCCACTATCCCCGCGGAAACCCCCGTTTTGGCGCACTTTTCTGCGCCAAAACAGGGGTTTTGATGTATTTCCGTAAAATAAATTTTTTTTGATGGAGAAAACAGAAAAATTTTTGGCGGCTCACGCCTGCGCGAGCACTTCCTTCTCCTTTGCGGCGATCACTTCGCGCGTCTCCCGCAGTTTCGCCTTCCCCAGCGGGTAGGCGAACGCCAGCAGCAGGAACATGGCCAGCAGCGCCCCGGCGGGCAGCCCTGTCGTGGCGCGGTACAGCTTCGCGACCACCTCGGGAGATTGGGCCACGGACACGCCCTCGTTTGCCACGATATAGCCGATCTGCTTGAGCGCGAAGGGCCCGCCGGCGTCGGCCACGGTGAAGCCGATCTTGCGGGCGAAGAAGAAGAAGCCGAAGGTCGTGCCCTCGTCGCTCTGCCCCGAGAGCAATCTTTGATAGTCGGTCACGTCGGTGACGATGGCCCAAAGCTGCAGGGTGAAGCAGGAAAGCCCCAGGCCGTTGAGGAAGACGAGCGCCAGGTACACCCACGGATTGGTTGTTTTCAGCAGGAAGAGCGCGGCGTAGGAGAATACCGACAGCACCAGCGCGGCGGAGCAGAGCTCTTTTTTTCCGAAGCGGTTGACGAGCTTGCCGATGACGAGCATCAGTATCCCCATGGGCGCGTAATTGAATATGGAGTAGTACGTGAACATGCCGGGCTGCTGGAAGTAGTCCTTGAACAGGTAGCCGGTGATCGTCTGCGTATAGTTGACCACGCTCATGTGCAAAATCGACACCAGGCACAGCACCAGGAAGGGCCGATTCTTCAGCAGGGCCAGCATCGTCTTGGTCACCTTCGGCTTTTCCTTGCTGACCGGCGCCACGCGCTCCTTCGTCAGGGCGAACGATCCCGAAAGGGCGAGGACGGAGCACACCGCGAAAATCGCCACGCAGGTCAGGAGCTTGCGCGCGTCGAGGTATTCCACGCCCGAGGCGTTGGTGCTGAAGATCAGCAGCGGCAGCAGCATGAGCCCGGGGAAGGAGCCGGCGCTGGAGCCCAGGGAGCGGAAGACGGAGAGGGAGGAGCGGTCATTTTCCAGGGGCGAAATCACCGAGGCCAGGGAGCCGAAGGGGATGTTGACCCCCGTGAAGAACGTACAGTAGAGCAGGTTGGCGGCGTAGACCCAGATCAGGTTGCCCTGCGCGCCCAGGCCCGGGTTGATGAACATCATGACGATGCTGACGGCGGCGGGCGCCGAGAAGATGATCAGCCAGCGGCGGAACCTGCCTGTCCTGCCCGGCTTGACGCGGTCCATGAGGCTCGCGCCGATGGGGTCGGAAAAGGCGCTCCAGATGCGCGTGACGAGCATCATCGTCGTGATTTGCGACAGGGGCAGGCCCATGACGTCGGTGAAGAACATCATCAGGAACGGCCCCAGCAGGATAAACGTAAACTGCAGGCCCATGTCGCCGAAGGCGTAGCCGAGCTTGTCCTTGATGTTGATCAGGGAATCCTGCTTCTTCTCCTCTTCCATAACGCGCTCCTGTCTGCATTTTTCTCATGCTAATACTATAGCAGAGGGGGAGGGGGTTGTCAAGAAAGTATTGACAGCATACGCAAATATGGCTATACTAGATTTATCAAAAATATGGGAGGAAGGCCATCCATGAAAATCTGTTTCAACCAAGCGACCACCATGAAAAACTCCACCCTTGCGCTGGATCTGGAGCTGTGCGAAAAGGCCGGGTATGACTTCATCGAGATCCGGCTGGATAAGCTCAAGGACTACCTGAAGGACCACACGGTGGCCGATCTCGCGCAATTTTTTGCGTCTTCCAATTTGAAGCCCTATTCCTTCAACGCCCTCGAGTTCATCAGCTTCCGGGATGAGGCGGGATGGAAGGAGATCACGGACGGCCTGCGGCTGTGCTGCGAGGTCGGCGCGGCCATCGGCTGCGGCAAGACCGTCGTCGTGCCCACCTTCGACGTCGGCCCTCACTCCAAGGCGCAGATCAAGGAGGAGACCGTCCGGGCGCTGCGGGCGCTCTCGGATATCGCGCAGCCCTGCGGCATGAAGCTCGCGTTCGAGTTTGTCGGGTATCCGAACTGCTCCGTGAACACCCTGGAACAGGCCTACGACATCGTCGCCGCCGCGGAGCGCGACAACGTGGGGTTCGTGCTCGACTGCTTCCACTTCCACGCCATGAACTCCAAATGGGAGGCCCTGGAGGCGATCGACCCCGCCAAGCTGTTCATCTTCCACCTCGACGACTCGGAGGACCTGCCGGTGGGCGCGCTGCGCGACGACAAGCGCCTCTGGCCGGGCGAGGGCGCGGTGGACCTCGCGCGCATCTTCGGCATCCTGAAATCCAAGGGCTACGCTGAAATGGCGTCCATCGAGCTGTTCCGGCCCGCGTATTGGGACATGGACATCGCCGACTGCATCCAAACGGCGTATGAGAAGACGAGGGAGACCATCGCCAAATACATGTGACCCGGAAATAGAGAGAACCCCTTGCCATACATAACGGCAAGGGGTTCCTTTGTTAATTTAGCTGCTGCGGTGCCCCCCACCAGCCCCATTCGCTGTCGCCCGCGGTGAAGCGATAGGACTTTCCGGGCTTCAGGCCGGTCAGGCGGGCCGTGTGCTTCAGCACGGGCTGCGCGCGGCCCAGCAGCTTCGTGAAGCCGATGTCGAGCTGCTCTGCCATGATCTCCTCCGCCCGGCTTTCGATGGACACCTTCACCTCCGGCACGGGGTTTTTGTCTTTGTCTGTAACAATCAGTTCCGGTGTGCAGGCGCTGGGCCTGGTGTACCAGGTGATTTCGGCGCAGCCCAGGCCTTTGGATATGTTGAGCTCCTGCGGAAGGCGGAAGGTGCCCGGGTCCGTGGGAACCTCCACGGGGCCGTCGTAGACCAGCACGCCGTCGCGGCCGCCGGTGGAAGACTGGCCGGCCATCACGCCGCCCGCAAATTTATAGAGCGACGCGGACAGGGCGTCGCGAACTCCAAAGCCGTCCAGCAAAAGCAGCAAGGGCATATATAGCGGCGGGCAGTCCAGGCCCTCCGCCAGCTTTTCCACGGCGCATTTCGCGGCGGAGGTGTTCAGGAGCAGCGGCAGCACCTCCCCGCCCAGGGCCGCGACGATCTTCGGCACGGCGAGGCTCAGCAGCTGGTCGATAAACTCGCCGTTTTGCATGCGGCGCAGCGCGTCCTGCACGAAGAGGTCCTCGGCCGCGTCGTAGCGCTTCCCAAATAGGTAGAGCAGGGCGCTGTTGCCCAGGTCCTCGAAGGTGCCGGGCTTTGCGCTGTCGCCGAAGCCGTATTCGTCAATGAAGCGCGTGCAGGGGAGCTCCGAGACCGGCATGGCGACGAGTTCCTCCACCAGGCCGTTGATGATATCGAGCAGGCGCTCCGGCTGGCCGAACAGCCGCTGGTCGAGGTAGGGTATGCCGAGGTTCATGTCCCGCAGGGTGGGGCCCAGCGCGAAGCTGACCGCGTGTTTGAGCCACCCGGCCAGGTGGCCGCCGTCCGGGCTGCTGAAGCAGCGGCCGTACAGGGTGTCGAAATAGGGGTCGTCCGGGTAGGGCGACGGATTTGTGAGCGGCACGGCGATGGAGCGCACGTCGGCCTTGATGGCGCCGCCCGCCGCGCTGAACTTCACGGTGCGGTAGCCGCCGGGGAAATAGGCGGAGGAGGCAGTCATGACGTCATACAGGGGCTCGCCACTGTCGGACACCCGCATGGCGATCTCGTTGAAGTGCAGGTGCCCGGAGAAATAGAAGTGCATCCCGGCGTCGGCAAAGGCCTCGGCGGCCTGCATGGAATCGCCGAAACCGTAGTTGTCCGCCATGAACGTGTCCTGGTTGCCGATCTGCTCGCCGAGGGGGTAGTGCCCCATGCCGATGATTGTCCTGCCCGCGGCCTGGGCGGCGGCGCATTGCCCGAGGACCCAGTCCCGCAGCTCGGCCTGGCTGTACCTATCGTCGGCGCCAACGCGCCTGCGGTTGGAGTCCACGGCGATCAGGCGGTAGTTGCGCCCCAGGTTGGCCACATAGGACAGTGAGTCCCCGAAGCGCTCGCAGCCCGGCAGGTCGTAGCCCAGCTTGGCGTAGACCTCCGGAAATTCATCGTGCTTGAGATAGCGCGCCTTCTCCATCGCGCCGGAGGAAAAATCGGCGGCGTCGCTGTTGCTTAGATCGTGGTTGCCCGGCACCACCGCCACCTGCACGCCGGTCTCCCTTTCGAACTGCCGCAGCAGCTTCGCCACGAGGGCGTGGCCCTCGTACTCCCCCCATTCGGTCATGTCGCCGGCGACAAGCAGGAAGTCCAGCTTTTCCCTCTTTGCACGCGCCTTCAGGTCCGCAAGGGCGGCCTCGAACAGCCCCTGGGTGTGCTCGATCGCCCTGCCGTTGGGCGCCTCCCGCTCTATGAAGGCCTCGCAAAAGTTGCCGGTCATCGCGTCGGGGTATACGTGCGGGTCCGAGAGGATTGCGATGCGCAGATTCGCAGCGTCTCCTGCGGGAGACGCAGGCGCCTTCGCTGCCGCCGGGATATGGACTGCGGCCAGCAGCAAAACGGCAGGCAGCAGCAGCGCGAGCAGCTTGCGCAATGTTTTTTTCGTCTGCATGATTGGAACGCCTCCTTTGCGCCAGTATAGCACATTTCCGGGGCAAGCACAACCTTTTTTTGTTGACTTCACGGCGCGGAATGTTTATAATTGTAAACGTTGAAATCCACATGGCGGGGGGCAGTTTATGGAATCGTCGTCGCCGCTCAAAACCAGCGGCATCACCATGCGGGACAAGCTTGGCTATGCCTTTGGGGACATGGCCGGCTGCCTCTTCCTCGGCATGATCGGCCCCTTCCTACAGATGTTCTATACGGACGTCCTGCACATCTCCGCGCTGCGCATCACGGTGCTGCTGTTCGTGGCGCGCATCTGGGGCGCCTTTTACGACCCCGTGTGGGGCACGGTTGTCGACAGGCGCCCGGTGGGCAGGCACGGGAAGTTCCGGCCCTACCTGCGCAGCCTCTCCATACCCCTCGCGGTCTGCGGCATACTGACATTCACCTATATCCCGGGCCTGAGCGCCAACCAATACCTGCTCTTCGCCTACGTCACCTACATCGCCTACGTGATGCTGTACACCGGGACCAATATCCCCTTCGGCTCCATGGCCTCGGTGATGACGGACGACGGCGCAGAGCGCTCGCAGCTCTCCATCTTCCGCACCCTGGGGGCGGGCGTGGGGGGCCTGCCGGCGGCGCTGCTGCTGCCCCAGCTCGTGTATTCCACGTTGGACGGCAAGGAGACCCTGGACCCGAAAAAGCTGTTTATCTCCGCGCTTGTGCTGGGGATCTGCTGCGTGGCCGTCTACATGGCCTCCTTTCACATGACCACAGAGCGTGTGCCCCCGCCCGCGAAGGAGGAGAAGCACGACATCAGGGCGACCGTTGCCGCGCTGATGCGCAACCGCCCGTTCATGACGCTGTGCCTCGCCTCCACGCTGCTCATCGGGATATCGTTTTATACGCAGACGATCTACAATTTCCTCTACAAGGACTATTTTATGGACCCGAAGCTCTATACCTTCGTCACCATGGCCACCTACGCGCCCATGGCGCTGCTGGTGCCCGTGCTCCCGAAGCTGGTGGGCCGCCTGGGGAAGAAGCGCCTGTGCGCCTGGGGCCTGCTGCTGTCCGCGGCGACGAACATCGCGGCGCTGCTGCTGCGCACGTCAAGCCCCCATGTGTTCCTGGCCTTCTGCTTCCTCAGCGGGTTGGGCGGCACCTTCCTCACCATGATGAACTGGGCGATGGTGACGGATGTGATCGACTACCAGGAGCTGCTCACCAACAGGCGCGAGGAGGGGACCACCTACGCCTTCTTTTCCTTCACCCGCAAGCTGGGGCAGACCCTCGCGGGCAGCGGGTCCTCCTACCTGCTGGGCGCGATCGGCTATGACGACAGGCGGCCGGGCTACGCGCGGCGGATGTACACCGCCGCCACGGCGGTCCCGGCCATCGCGTATACCCTGATGTTCCTGACGGTGGCGCTCCTGTACCCCCTGGGCAGGCGGAGGGAGGCGGAGATGCGGGAGCAGCTCAGAAGGCAGAGGGGGGAAGCAAATGCAACGTAGTCCCTTGATCGTTCTCCTGGGGGAGATCATCGGCAGCCATTTTATGGAGGCCACCGCGGTCGGATACCAGTTTCTCAGCGCCTTGCGCAATTCCTGGCTTCCGCACCGCTTTATCGGGCGGGTGGACACCCAGGCGAGGATCGACAACCAGCTGCGCAAGTCGTACCAGTTCCTGTGCGAGCTGCGCTGCGAGGCCTGGGAGACCCCCGAGCCGGTGCCCTTCGCGCGGCGCGAAACGGGGGCGCATAAAATCCTGGCGCTGGGGGACACCTGGGGCGAAACCGCCTTTGACTGCGCCTGGATGCACATCACCGGGCAGGCGCCCCCCGGCGTGGACCCCGCCGACCCGGCGCTGCGCTTCGTGGTGGACGTCGCCGGGGAAGGCCTCATCGTCGACAGGGACGGCGGGGCCGTGCAGGGTATCACCTCCTTCGCCTCCTTCTGTGATCCCCGCAGGGGGGCGGCGGGAAAACATGTGGTGCTCACAGAGGGCCTCATGGACGCCGGCGGCAAGATCGACTTCTGGATCGACGCCGCGGCCAACGACCTGTTCGGCAACCACTTCAGCAAATTCGGGAAGCCGAAGGCCAAGCTGCGCCTGCTGCACCTGGCCCGCTGCGACGCCGAGCGGCGCGCCCTGCACTATGACGCCTCCGTTCTGGCGGACGTCTACGACCAGAGCAGGCGGGACAGGGCGCTCTATGCCGCGATCAGGCAGGCGCTCAAAACGCAGGACAGGTCTATACTCAAGCTCTATCTTGATGCCAGGAATGATGATCCCAACACCTTCGAATACAGCGCCATGGGGCACGCGCATATGGACCTGGCCTGGCTGTGGCCAGTCCGCGAGACCTGGCGCAAGGGCGCGCGCACCTTCGCCAACCAGATCATGAACCTGCGCCTCTACCCAGAGGCCGTCTTCGGCGCGACCCAGGCCCAGCTCTACCAGTGGATGAAGGACATGTACCCGGACGTCTACACCGGGGTGAAGGAGCTGCACAGGCAGGGCCGCTGGGAGCTCCAGGGGGCCACCTGGGTGGAGCCGGACATGAACCTCATCGGCGGGGAGAGCATGATCCGCCAGTTTTACTACGCCAAAAAATTCTTCCGCGAGGAGTTCGGCGAGGAGCCGCGCATCTTCTGGGCGCCTGATACCTTCGGCTATTGCGCCTGCCTGCCCCAGGTCATGCGCCTGGCCGGCGCGCCCTGGTTCCTCACCATCAAGCTCAGCCAGAACACAGACAACAAGTTCCCATACCACACCTTCCATTGGCTGGGCCTGGACGGCTCCCCCGTGCTGGCCCACATGCCGCCGGAGGACTCCTACAACGCCACCGCGCGGCCGGATTCCCTCGTGCGGGGGGAGCGCGTCTACCGGGAGCGGGGGATCTCCGGGCGGGCGGCATCGCTGTTCGGCATCGGCGACGGCGGCGGCGGCCCGGGCTTCGAGCACTACGAGCGGGCCCGGCGTCTGGCCGACCTGAAGGGCATGCCGAAGTATACCCAGGAGCGCATCCACGGCTTCTTCGCCAAGTTGGAGGCGGAAGACAACGGCAAGTACCCATCCCACCGGGGAGAGCTCTATCTGGAGCGGCACCAGGGCTGCTACACCACCCAGGCCCGCAGCAAAAAATACAACCGCAAATGCGAATTCCTGCTGCGGAACTATGAGCTGCTTGCCGCGCAGGCGCAGGGGGACCTGCCCATCTCCATGCCCGAGTTCGATGAAATCTGGAAGGAGATACTGCTCTACCAGTTCCATGATATCCTGCCGGGTTCGTCCATCAACCGGGTGTATGAGGAGAGCCACGCCCGCTACGCCATCCTGCAGGCCCGGCTCGAAGAGGGCTGCAGTGCCCTGCTGCGCCAAATCTATGGAGGCGGACAGGCGGTGAACCTCAACAGCTTCGATTACGATGGCCCGCTCTTCCACGATGGCTGGAGAAGGGTGCATATCCCGGCCTTTGGCGGCATCTGTCTGGCCGACGCCTCCGAAATAGAGCATTTCCATGCCAAGGCCGAGGGGAGCGTCATCGAAAACGACTGCGCCCGGGTGGAGTTCAGGAACGGCGTGATCACGTCCTTTCTTCATAAAGCCACTGGAAGGGAGATCGCCGGAGGCGCATTGAATGTCTTCGCCCTCTATCCCGACAGGGGCAACTGCTGGGACTTCAAGCCCCACAGCTATTACAAGCGCTGCCGCCGCGACGCCAGGTGCACCGCCTTCCGGGTCTTCACGGACGGCCCGCGGGCCTGCGCGCAGGCGGAATACCGCGTTGGCGGGGACACCATCCGCCAGGAGATCAGCCTGACCGATGGCTCGCCCCTACTGCGGTTCTCCACGGGGATCACCCACGCGGGCAGGCGCGTGATGCTGCGGGTGCGATTCCCCCTCGCCGCCATAAAAAACGCGGCGGAGGCCAGCTTCAACCTGCCCTTCGGGCACATCAAGCGGGCCACCACCGAGAACAACTCCATTGAAAAGGCGCAGTTTGAGGTCAGCGGGCAAAAATTTGTGGATGTAAGCGACGCCGATTTTGGCGTCTCCCTGCTCAACGACTGCAAATACGGGTTCCGCTGCAAGAACGGCGTGCTGGACATGAACCTGCTGCGCTCGCCCAAGCACGGCCCGGGCACGGATGTCGATCTCGGCGAGCACACCCTGGAATACGCCCTGTATCCCCACGCGGGGAACTTAAGCGCGGAGACCTATGCGCAGGCCTATTTCCTCAACAACCCCATCCTCCTCACCGGGGAGGGAACCGCGATTGACCGGCCGGCCTTCCTGCGCTCCACCGATGAGAACATCGTGGCGGAAGGCATGAAGCTGCCGGACGACGGCAATGGCCTGCTGCTGCGCGCCTACAATTGCAGTGAGGAGCCGCAGCGGGGGCAGATCGTGATCGATGGCTACCGGCCGCTGGAATACGCGGACGTGATGGAAAACGGCGTCGGCCCGGCGGGGGAGACGCTCGAGCTGCGCGGGTTCGAGCTGAAAATCATACGCTATGTCAGGCGGGCGGATGGCACTCCAGCAGCTCCAGGGTCCCCGTGATCTCATAGGCCGTCCGTGCCCTCCCGGCCGTGCAGCGCGTCCAGGAGCTTTCCGCCGCGGTAGCGCCGCCACACGCGGTTTTCCGCCATCTTCAGCAGCATGATTTTATACCAAAGCGATAGGGGCACACCGTGCGGCACAAAAAACACTGGATTTCAAATTTTTTGTCGATGATTTTGAAAAACTGGTCGCATTTTTTTCTCCCGAAGGAGGCGGGGTCGTCCAACGCGCCCGAAGGGCACATCTCGACACATTTGTTGCAGTCTTCGCAAATTGCATAGTGGGCCTTTTCATCCGGAGTCAACTCCGCGTCGGTGAGGACGGCGCTGAGCCAAAGGAGATTGCCGTACTGCGGATTCGTAAGCAGATAATTCTTGCCGATGACGCCGAGCCCCGCGATCTCAGCGGCGTGTTTCAGAGAGATGTATCCGAATTGCTCTTTCCTTCCGTTGCCGTCCACCCATTTGCCGCCCGCCGCGCTGATGACTTTTGTTTTGTACCCATCGGCCTTGATCCGTTTTTCTACTCCTTTTGCCATATTGGTCATCGCGGTGAGCATTTCATTGCGGCTTGCGGTATATTCGGCCACATCCTCTAAGACCTCCGGTGAAAATGTGGCGCCCAAAACGATGACGGAAAGGCATTCCGGGAGCACATCGGAAGGCCTGAAGCCCTCCGGGGCCAAGCCGAAATCCTTGGCAGCGGCGATGCCGACGACGCTCGCCCCCGCGTGGAACCCATATTCCTTCACTGTTTCACTGGTCAGCTCGTTTGCCATTTTATCACCTCTTGTGTACCAGTATAGCGTGGCCATATGTGTTTGTCAAGCGGAAACAGTTATGGACAAACGGCGCAGAATATGATATAATGAAGCCATGAGAAAAGCCAAAGAAATCGAGGGGCGCAGGTGCCCTGAGTGCGGCAAAAGCGAAAAACAAAGGATGTGCGGGAAGAATCG
>Ga0123353_10003177_pt1 | contig 20666 bp, 17 predicted proteins | sample TergutLab28metaG_3_FD_92763 | JGI IMG/M metagenome (GOLD analysis project Ga0123353, IMG submission 92763) | Labiotermes labralis P3 segment gut microbial communities from Petit-Saut dam, French Guiana - Lab288 P3 | ecosystem: Host-associated > Arthropoda: Insects > Digestive system > Gut ... | reverse complement strand
TTTTTTGGTGCTTTTTTTTTCAAGAAAAAAAGCACAGACAAAAATCAAAAACCTTAAAAAATAGAGTAAAGTACTAATACCAAAATACTTATATCAATATTTGCCTTGCAAAGGTCTCAATGTGTGAGATTTCCAACTGGATAGGAAATTACAGTTGGGGTATCAACATACTGTGTCACAAAAAACTCTAATTTGCAATAAAACTACCTTTCTTTCGTATTTTATATTTATACAAGTAAAAAACTATTTTCCTTTGAATAAAGCGCGTATTTTTTTAATCATTATATTGAGTTTTGCGACCTCTGTTTTGTTTGCACAAAATATGGCTACCGTACATGGAGTTATTCGCGATGCACAGTACAACCCTGTTGAAAATGTAGTGGTGCAGTCTCCGCAAACAGAAAATAAGGCAATCTCTACGGAAGATGGAAAGTATCAAATAATGATTCCTGCCAATCAAGAGGTGCAGCTCCACTTCCGGCATATTGTTTATCACGACACAATAATTATTATCAAAGGTGTGCCGAACGAGCGGCTAAAATTAGATATAAAACTCATTTCCACAGGTGCCCAGTTGGAAGGAGTGGGTATTTCAACTACCTATCAAGATGGTTATATGCGTGTGGATCCGCGATTATCGTTCACAATGCCTTCCCCTACCGGCGGTGCAGAAGGACTTATTAAGACTTTGCCGGGCGTATCATCTGTGAATGAACTCAGCTCTCAATATAATGTTCGAGGAGGTAATTACGACGAAAATCTCATTTTTGTGAACGACATTGCTATCTATCGCCCTTTCTTAGTGCGCAATGGAAATCAGGAAGGATTGAGCTTTGTGAATCTTGACCTTACGCAAAGTGTTAAATTCTCCGCCGGAGGTTTCCCTGCACAATATGGAGATAAAATGTCTTCAGCGATGGATGTAGAATACAAAACTCCAAAACAGCTTGGCGGCTCTTTCATGATAGGTTTTTTAGGAACCTCTGCACATATTGAAGGTTGCGCTCAAAACAAACAAAAAAATCGAGATATTTTTACCTATCTACTGGGTGTGAGATACAAAAATAATGGATACCTGCTTGGCGCAATGGAAACAAAAGGAGAGTATAAACCAAACTTCTTTGATGCACAAATGCTGCTGGGTTGGAATATTTCCGATAAATTTGAAATTGGATTGTTGGGAAATTTCTCTATTAATAACTATATATTCATACCTAAAGACCGTTATACTCAATTTGGACCTCCACCCGACCAATCGAAACAATTTAAAGTTTTTTTTGATGGACAAGAAGTGGATAAATATGAAAATTATTTAGGGGGATTAACTTTTACTTTTCGCCCAAATATAGTTACCCAATTAAGATTAATTCTCTCTTCCTATTATGCAAAAGAAAGCGAAACATTTGATATTCAAAGTCAATATTGGCTTAGCGATATTGAACTTGATTTTTCGAGAGAGAGAGAGGATATGGCAAAAGAGGTTTCAGTACGTGCCACGGGAACTAGTATTGATCATGCAAGAAATTACATCAAATTTTTAGTTTCGGCTGCTGATATTCGGGGCGACCATAAATTGCATAAAAGAAATAGTTTTTCGTGGAGTGTTAAGGTTCAAAATGAGCAAATAAATGACAAATTGAACCAGTGGCATTTAAACGATTCTGCCGGATATACGTTGCCTAACATTCCGGTTACTCCCAGCGATTCTATCGGAGTGCCGATGGATGATCCCTCCCGTGACTTGGTGTTTGGAGAGTTCAACTATTTTAATGCTTCTAACTCGTTAAACACAATTCGTGTAACTGCATTTGTGCAAGATAGTTGGAAAATAGACAGCGACTTTGATCCACGGTTTACTCTAAATGCAGGTATCAGGTTTCATTATTGGTCGTACAACAATGAATTTAACATTGCGCCACGTATCTCGTTGCTTTTTAAACCGCGGTGGAAAAACAACTGGTCGTTTTGGCTCAAAACCGGCGTGTATCATCAAACACCCTTTTACAGAGAATTTAGAAATAGAGAAGGGGTGCTAAACCCAAAAATTAAATCGCAATTTTCTTATCAGGCAATTTTAGCCAGCGATTATTCCTTTAAACTTTGGAACCGCCCGTTTAAGCTCTCTATGGAGGGTTATTATAAGTATTTAGACAATTTAATTTCATACTATATTGATAATATTCAGATTGTTTACAGCGGGGTGAATGATGCAAAAGGTTTTGCCACAGGAATAGATGCCCGTTTGAGCGGTGAATTGATTGAAGGCTTGGAGTCGTGGCTCGCTATCTCTTTTATGGGAACAATGGACAAATACAAAGAGCCTTTTATTAACAATCAAGGAGAATTGGAAGAACCCACCTACAAAAGACGTCCTACGGATCAACGTTTTGTATTTAATCTTTTCTTTCAAGATCATATTCCTGGGCTCAGGCAATTGCGGGTGAGTTTAAATTTTATTTATTCAACAGGACCTCCTTTTTGGAATCCCGATTGGGTGCGTACTAAAGAGAATACCCTGTCTATGAATGACTATTTCCGTGTGGATATCGGGTTTTCGTACATATTCTTTGAACAAAGCAGAGATAGATATCAAAATAAAAACAAATTTATTCGCAGCATCAAAAATGCTGGCGTCTATTTTGAGGTTTTCAACTTATTTGCTAACTTCAACGTATCTTCTTATATGTGGATTAAAGATGTAAAAAATCAACATTGGGCTGTTCCGAATTTTTTAACGCCAAGGCTTCTTAATTTAAAATTTGCAGTAGAGTTTTAGCCTAAAACTCAATATAATGCTGCAATTTATCTATCAATTCCTGGTATGCATGAGTTGCCTTTTGAACCTCCTCCATTGTAGTAAAATTTCCATTTTTATCCCGATGATTAATAATTAATTTGGCTAAATAGGAATCAGTATATGGATGTGTAACAATTTCTCTATAAGTAGCTGTGTTAATGTTTATTTTACGAATTAGCGAGGGATCTAATGTGAAATATTTTTTCAAAAAATCTACCTCAATATTTTGAAGAATATAGACCTCTTTCACTTGTTCAAAGGAATAAAAACCGCCTAAATTATCACGGTATTCAACCAGTTTTTGGGCACGTTTATTTCCAAATTGTGGAACAACTACAATTTCAGAAGAGTCACAATGGTTTAATTCCAACTTTACAATAGTATATTGCGGTTTTTTATCTTGTTTTTCAAAAGGGATATTTTTTCTATTTTTTGAAGAATCATATAAATACAGTTCTTTTCTATTTTGCTGATAATTAAAGTTATAAATTTCTTTTCGAGCCTTTTCGATTGAGTCTTCCAGAAATCTTTGTTGTACTTCAAATTCAAAAACGAGCTCTTTGAATTCGCTATAATCAATTGGTTTAGTAGGTCGTGCTTTGTATAAAGCAGAAAAAAGCAGTTGCAGAATAATAAAGAGAAGCAAAATAGTTGCAGCAAGCCATTCGCTGCGGGTAAAATTAGTCATAGCAATTTATTTGTATTAATATATCGCTGCAAAAATATATTTATTATTCTTAGAAACTCCAGGCTACACCGATAGAGTATAGAAATGGCAACTGATAAACAATATTCGCTGTTAAACGATCTACATAGAAGATATTATAATAATTATATAGATTTGTAATCGAGGCGCTTAGTTCAAAAATATGACGTTCTCCGATGAAGAACTTTTTCTTCACACTTACATCTAATCTGTGGTATGCAGGGAGCCGTCCATTGTTAAGATCTGCAAGCAGAATAAAGATATCTTCATTATCGTTCATCCAATCCTTAGAAATAGGTCCAAATCCGATATTAGGCAAAAAAGCAAGTGTTTGCGTAAAGGGAAATCCAGAGCCGAAGTTCCAACGTGCATCGGCTTGCCACGATTTGCGTTTTTTACCCCATTGGTAAGAAGCGAGCAGGTTCACATTGTGTCTTCTGTCAAAGTGAGGATAATAGGTGATTATTTCATCAGATCTCTTTACCCAGCTCAATGTGTAAACTGCCCAAATATACAGGTTTTTATAATCGAACTTGAGCGTAATATCTCCACCGTATGCAACTCCTTTTTCCCAAAGAAAATCGTAATCTTTATTATACATCTTATATCTGTTCATCGCTGTAACTTGAGAGAAGTTTTTAAAGAATCCTTCAATATTAATATTTGTGTATTTCAGCAGGTCTAATTCAAGTCCTAGAATAATGTGTTGCGCTTTTTGCAAAGTATTTTTCATATATTTCCCTAAGAAATAGTCCGGTATATCTGAATTAGAGGGGCTTGACAAGAATCCGTAAAAAAGATTCACCACATCTCTATCGGAAGTGATCGCTACAAAATTTTGAGAGTATAGTCCGCCTGCAAGTTTAAGTCTTATTTTATTAGATATATTATATTTCAAAGCAAGTCTCGGTTCGGGATTAGCAGTTTGTAAAGAAGCATAATATTGCAATCTAAAGCTGGGTTCGATAAGTAAAATATTTTTGAAATTATATTTATATTTTCCAAAAACTGCAATATCTGTTGTATAATCCGGAGGTAAATTCTGAACAACATCATTATAATCAGGGTAGGAGTATTTTGTTGTAAAAATGTTTACGTCCACACCAGCAGAGAAGACGCTTTTTCCGGCGAAATAATTAAAAGTCCATTTAAACATAGGTCCTCCGAGCGAAGTAGATCGCGGTGCATATCCGGCATCATTCATAGCAGATTGGTATGATGAATAGGATAGGGTTCCTTCCATACTCATAGGAACTTCACCGGGGATAATCAGAAAATATGTACCTAATCCCCAATTTTTCCATCCATAATTTACTACTTTTGAATAATTTACTTTATCATCGAAATTAAAGCCAAAAAAGCTAAGTTTTGTTCCTGAATTTGTAGTTAAGGATATTTTCCCATACAGATCCCAGTAATTATATGGAAGTCCTTGTTCAACATAAGGATAGAAGATGCCGGCGCTTTGTTTTAAATAGGAACCTTTTGCAGAAAGAAGGAAAGAGAGCGCAGTACCATTCTCTTCATTCAATTGCATAAACGGACCTTCTAATAAAGCACGTGCACCAAACATATTAGCATCTAATTTTCCGGAGATACGTTTTTTATTTCCATCTTTAGTTTTAATATCCATTATCGAAGAGATTCTTCCGCCAAATTCTGCACCGAACCCTCCGGTATGCACATCGGCTGTGCTAATAATCTCAGTATCAAATACAGAAAAGAGTCCAATAGAGTGGAATGGGTTATAGATGAGCATTCCGTCTAGAAGAAGCATATTTTGAATTGGCGTACCTCCCCGAACATAGAGCTGTCCGCCTTGGTCTCCGGTAGAAACGATACCCGGCAATATCTGTAAATATTGAGCAAAATCGGGCGCTCCGCCTATAGAAGGCATCATAGATAAGTCTTTGGGTGTAATCGTTATTACAGAAGTACGTGTTTCTTGTACCCGTCGTTGCCCCTCAGCATCTACTTGAATGACATCAAGTGTATGAGAAGCCGGTTGAATCAAATAACGTTTTTGCTGTACATTCGCATTTACCGTAATAGAATCTGTTAAAGTAACATATCCCAGCATAGAAACTTTCACCACATACTTTCCATCGGGAATTTTATTAATAATAAAATTGCCATTTTGGTCAGTCATAGAGCCTAAAGAGGTGCCCTCCAATTGTACCATACTAAAACGAATCGGCTCACCATTCGAAGCATCATATACAAAACCTTTAATAGAAGCATTTTGCGCGAAGCTACACACTACAAATACGAATAGAATGAAAAAAAGAATAGTTTGTCGTTTCATACTTTATTTTTCATATTTTTTTTAAGGCGGCAAATGTACATCTTTTCTCTTATCTGTTAAAAAAATAATCATAATTTTGCGGCTCATTAATTTAATGTATGAAAAAACATTTTGAGAATAAGGTCATTTGGATTACCGGCGCATCTTCAGGAATTGGCGAAGCTTGTACGTATGAGCTTTCAAAACAGCATGCAAAACTTATATTAACAGCCCCCGAAGTGGATATTTTGCAGCAAGTAAAAGAAAAAAGCAGCCAGCTCGGCGCTCGGGAAGTATGTTTACTACCGGCTGATTTGTCGAGTTTAGAATCGTTAGAACAATTAGCGGAAACTGCATGGGCATGTTTTGGAAAAATTGACCTCATTTTCAACAATGCAGGAATCAGCCAAAGGGCCACCACAATAGAAGCAGATTTTGAGATGACAAAAAAAATAATGGGTATCAATTTTTTTGCACCCGTAATTTTAACTAAAACATTATTACCGAAAATGATAGAAAACGGTGGCGGACAAATAGCGGTAACGACAAGTATCTCCGGCAAATTCGGCTTTCCACTGCGCTCAGCCTATTGCTCATCTAAACATGCGTTGTATGGTTTTTTTGAAACAGTTGAATCTGAATATTTTAAAAATAATATTCGTGTAACTATTGTTTGTCCGGGTCGGGTGCAAACCAATATTTCGTTTCATGCTTTAGAAAAAGATGGAAAACCACACGGAAAATTAGATCCGGGACAATCTAAAGGGGTAACCGCTCAGCAGGCTGCTAAAAAAATAGTTCGTGCTTTCGAAAGAGAAAAAACAGAAATATTAGTCGGTAAAAGTGAACTGATGATGGTATATATAAAAAGGTTTTTTCCAAAATTATGTAGAAAAATAATAAGAAACTTTAAGAATTTTTTATGAAGAAAAAACTTAACCATTACTCCAAAACAAATCCTAAATAATAAATCTTTCTGTATTTTCGCGGCCAAATACAGAATCAAAATGAATTTCACTTTTACCCATCGCCCCGAAATACGGAAATATAATTATAAACCACAATTTTACGTTCCGGATGAAGAAAAATCTACAAATGTACAAAATTTCGACCCTGACAAGTTCGGAGATAAGTTAAGAAGTAATTGGGATAGAAAACGCCATAATAAAAGTAGTCGACAGGGAAACACTCGAATTATCTTATGGATGGCGTTTATTATTATTGTTTTATTATTTGTAGGATACAAATTTTTGTTTTAATTCAAAGTCAAAGCACTATGTTAGAGTATAATACATCGCGCAATCAACTTGCGATTAAAGAGTACGGAAGAAATGTACAAAAAATGATTGAGTACGCTATTTCTATTAAAGATAGAAAGAAGCGTACCGAAACAGCGAAAGCCATTATTCGTGTTATGGCAGAAATACACCCTGATACTAAGGAGAATCATAATCAAACAGACCTGCATAATCAATCAATGGATTATTGGCAAAAATTGTGGGATCATCTCTTTATTATCTCTAATTACAAATTGGATGTAGATTCTCCATTTCCAAAACCTGCACCCGAAAAGAAAACGATCGTAAAGACACCGCATAAGTACGAAAAATCTAAGATAACTTTTCGTACTTACGGACGTAACATGGAAACAATTATCAAAAAAGCAGCCGAATATCCACTGCCTCAGCGAGAAGCATTGGGAAAAATTTTAGCGAATCACTTAAAGAAATTGTATCTTCTTTATAACCGTAATACTGTTAATGATGAGATGATTATCACTCAGATTAGTGAACTTTCCGGTGGAAAAATGGTTCTTCCCGATGATTTTCAACTCTTTACTACAAAAGAGATAATGAAAAACAATGAAAATACCCAAGTCTTGCCAACTATTACCGGCAAAAGATCGGGTAAAAAATCGAAAAAGAAAAAAAGAAAACAGATTTTTATTTCCGCATAACTCTTTGATCTATTTGAGTTTCTCGCTTACTAACTTTACTAAAAATTTTCTAATAGCTAATCACTAATCAATATTTTCATGCTCCAAACCTTCATTTCTCGTCCTGTTCTCTCCACCGTAATCTCTATTATCATTGTAATTATGGGTTTGGTGGCGTTAACATCTTTGCCGGTTCAACAATTTCCGGATATTGCGCCGCCTACCGTTGAGGTTACCGCCAGCTTTCCGGGCGCAAATGCCGATGTAGTGCTCAACTCCATCATTGCGCCTTTGGAAGAAAAAATTAACGGTGTGGAAGGAATGACCTATATGGTTTCTTCTGCCAACAACGATGGCAGCGCCACTATTCAGGTGTTTTTCACCTTGGCTACCGATCCCGATATGGCGGCGGTAAATGTGCAAAACAGAGTTTCCTCTGCTACAAGCAGTTTGCCTGCTATTGTAAACCAAATGGGCGTGAGAACGGCAAAGAAACAAAACAGTATGGTACTGGTGTTGTCGGTGGCGAGCGACAATCCCATTCATGACGAAACGTTTATTCAAAACTATGCACGCATCTATATCCTGCCGGAGTTGCAACGTATTGCAGGCGTTGGAGATGTAAAGGTATTCGGCGCAAGAGACTACGCCATGCGAGTGTGGCTACATCCCGACAGATTAGCAGCATACAACCTACAACCTACCGATGTAATGCGTGCCATTCAGGAGCAAAGTTTAGAGGTTGCACCCGGTAAAATTGGCGCTAACTCTACAGAAGCATTTCAAATTACAGTGAAATATAAAGGACGTTTAACAGAAATTTCTCAATTTGAAAATATTGTGCTTCGCGTGAGTGCAACAGGCGAGATATTGTATTTGAAAGATGTGGCAACCATCGAGTTCGGCGCTTTTAATTACGACATTATCGGAAGAGCCAACGGCGAACCTGCAGTGGCTATGGCTGTGTATCAAATGAAAGGCTCTAATTCTCAATATATTTCAACTGCAATTAAATCTTCGTTAAAAAAGTTTGAAGCTACCTTGCCCGAAGGAATGCACTATGATTATGTGATGGATAGTCAGGATTTTCTTGATGCCTCTATCCACGAAGTGAAAAAAACTTTACTTGAAGCGTTTATTTTGGTATTCATCGTGGTTTTTATTTTTCTGCAAAATGTAAGAGCAACAATTATCCCCGCTATTTCGGTAATTGTAGCTATAGTAGGGACTTTCATGTTTTTGCAAATTTTCGGGTTCAGTATTAACATGCTTACTCTGTTTGCGTTAGTGCTTTCCATTGGGATTGTTGTTGATGATGCTATTGTGGTGGTTGAGGCGGTGTATGCCAAATTGGAAGGAGATCCAACTATTACGCCCTTGGAGGCTACAAAATCTGCGATGGGAGAAATTACCGGAGCCGTGATCTCTATTACATTAGTGTTTATCGCAACCTTTTTGCCTGCAGTAATGATGAGCGGCGCCACCGGCGCATTCTATCAACAGTTTTGCGTAACCTTAGTAATCGCCGTATCTATTTCGGCATTAAACGCGCTCACGTTAAGCCCTGCATTGTGCGCAATTATGATTAAAACAGGAGGAAAACAGAAAGAAGGTAAAAGTGCAATTCGTAGCTTGAAGCGCTTGGGAGATGGCTTTAACGTTGCTTTTGGCGCAATGACACAAAAATATGGAATCCTTTTGCAAAAATTCATGAATCGTAAATCTATTCTGTTTATAGTATTCCTTATTATTTCTGGCGCTTCAGTATTTATGTTAATGAAAACGCCCACTTCGTTTGTGCCTACAGAAGATCAGGGGTGTATATTCTTTGATGTTTCCATGCCGGAAGGCTCCTCTTTGGATAGAACGCAACAAGTGTTGAATCAATTAGATACTCTTTTACGAACAATTCCGGAAGTGGATCAAGTAGTGACCGTTTGCGGCTGTGGAATGTTGTCGGGAGCTGTGGGCGGCTCTTACGGATTAGGATTTCTTAAATTGGTAAACTGGGCGAATAGAGATACGACTTCGTTGAAAAATATTGTAATGCAGATGTACGGATTGGCAGCAAAATATATTACTAAAGATGCCACTGTGCTCTTTTTTGTGCCTCCCACAATTAGCGGGTACGGAAGTTCTTCGGATATTGAGATGCAGTTTCTCGACCAATCCGGATCCGGAAATATTACAGAAATGTATAATGTAGGACAGGAGTTTATGGACAAAATGAATGAACGACCCGAAATCTCTAAAACTTTTTGCAGTTTTACTGTAAATGTTCCGCAATATGAATTGGAATTAGATATAAACAAAGCCAAGATGATGGGTGTTTCTCCTGCTGATGTTTTCAACACCATGCAATACTATTTTGGTGGAGGTGTAGCCGGCGATTTTAACAAGTTTACCAAGTTTTACCGAGTTATGGTACAAGCCGATCCGAGTTCACGACAAAGTGTGGATGATCTAAATAAAATGTATGTAAGAAACAATCAGGGTGAAATGGCGCCACTCAATACGTTGGTTACCTTGAAAACGGTTTATGGTTCCGACCTGATAAAACGCTACAACATGTCGCCTTGTATGACCATTAATATCACGCCTGCAGATGGATACAGTTCAAGTCAGGCGATGGAGGCAGCTGCTATTGTGGCGCAGGATTTACCGGCAGGTTTTGTGTATGAATATTCAGGGATGACCCGTGATGAGATTGAATCTGGAGGACAACAACTGTTTGTATTTGCGTTGAGTTTTATCTTGGTTTTTTTCATTTTATCCGCATTATACGAAAGTTACATCGTACCTTTGTCGGTAATGTTGGCGTTGCTGTTTGGTGTTTTTGGTGTTTATATCACTATCAATATCATAGGATTAGCTGCAAATATTTATGTGCAGGTGGCAATGATAATGTTACTGGGCTTATTAGCCAAAAACGCAATCCTAATTGTGGAGTTCGGGTTGCTGAAGCGAAAACAGGGATTTAGTTTGCCCGAGGCGGCGGTACTGGCTGCCAAAGAACGTATTCGCCCCATTTTGATGACATCCTTTGCTTTCATCTTCGGAATGTTGCCTTTGTGTATGGCAAGTGGCGCCGGAGCAGCAGGAAATATATCAATAGGCATTTCTGCTGCCGGAGGGTTCCTTATTTCAACTATTCTTGGGTTGTTGTTTGTGCCTGTTTTCTTTGTTGTATTTAAAGGATTACAGGAAAAGATTTCAAAGGTTTAATACAAACATGTACTACACTCCTTTTATTGAATTTAAAATGTTGAACCTTGAATAATAGAATCGTACTTGTCGGTTTTTCAGGAGCAGGAAAATCTACACTTGCCAAGAAAATTGCAAAACATTTTGACTTTTCTGTGATAGATACTGATAAAAAACTGGAGGAAAAATACCGGATCTCTGTGTATGATATTTTCGAAAAATATGGAGAGGAGGTTTTTAGGCAGCTTGAATATAAAATCCTAATCGAAGTTTTAGAACAGGAGAATGTAGTGATAGCTACGGGCGGGGGAGCAGCCTGTTATTCAGATGCCATGCAACGAATAAACGAAGCCGCATTTTCAATTTATATTGAACTGTCTTCAAAATCATTAGCAATAAGATTGTTACATGCAAAAGTTACCCGTCCAAACACAAAAAACAAAACCGAAGAGGAACTGTTGGCTTACGTAGAGGCGCAATTAGGTGTGCGGTCTGAAATTTATAAACGAGCAGATTTTACAGTAAAAGGGGAAGATCTTGATTTACAAGAACTATTAAGCATACTCAATAGATACAATGAATCAGGAACAATAAAACCATGAATATAAATCACTTTGGCTTTCTAACATTTTCTTGCAAAATATCCCTAATCTCAGTCAATAGTTTTTGATCTTCAGATAATGTAGGTGGGGAAACAATCTCCTCATTTTTCCTTTTTATTTTGTTCATCGCTTTAACGACTAAGAACATACAAAAAGCGATGATCGTGAAATTGATGAGCGCTGTAATAAATTCGCCGTACATGATAGCTGCTTCTGCTGCAATCACTTTTCCGGAGCCATCCACTTTAGCATCGCTCAATACGATTTTGAGGGAATTAAAGTCCACTCCTGCAGTTAGTTTTCCTACCAAAGGCATTACTAATCCTTCAATAAATTTGGAAACGAAGGTACCAAAGGCTGCACCCATAACAAAGGCAACTGCCATATCAATCAGGTTGCCTTTCATTGCAAATTCTTTAAACTCTTTAAGAAAATTGTTCATAATTATGTTTTTTAATGTTAATATTGACGACTCACCAGTGTCTTAATCTTTCTATTGTTTGATTATTTTGTTAATAAATTTTGTTCCCATTTCCATGACGATGAAACCATATCTGCTAGGGTGTGCTTGCATTTCCAATATAGTAATTTGTTAGCTTTTGTACTGTCGCTATACACTGCCGGCACGTCGCCTGCTCTTCTTTCACCTATTGTGAAATTTAGTTTTATTCCGGCAATCTCTTCAAAAGCCTTAATCATTTCCAACACAGAGATGCCGTTTCCTGACCCTAAATTAAACACTTCGCAATTTGAGAGATTTCTCTTTTCAATCAAGAATTGCAGCGCATTGATGTGGGCATTGGCAATATCGGAAACATGCACATAGTCGCGGATGCAGGAGCCGTCGCGGGTGGCATAATCTGTTCCGAAAACGGTTAGCTGCTTCATCTTACCACTTGCTACTTGAGTGATGATTGGCATTAAATTGTTGGGTTTATCAGGAGAGAGTTCGCCGATAAGTCCGCTGCTATGTGCGCCCACTGGATTGAAGTAGCGCAATAACACGGAATTAAAGAGAGGATAAATTTTCGCAAAAAACCTAATCATCTCTTCCCCAATCTGTTTTGTGTGAGCATAAGGACAAAAAGGAGTTCCCATCGGTGTAGTTTCGTTTACGGGCAACTGTTCAACTTCACCGTAAATAGAACATGATGAAGAAAAAATAAGATTCAAGACGTTGTACTTCACACATGCTTCCAGCACATTTTCTAACGATTGCAGATTATTTCGGTAGTAATCAAGCGGTTTCTCTACCGATTCTGGCACCGATTTATAAGCTGCAAAATGGATGATACCGATAATATCTTTATGCTCTTCAAAGATGCTAAAAAAAGCCTCTTTACTGCAAATATCTAATTTGTAAAACGGGACACGTATTCCGGTAATTTTCTCAATTCTGTTCAAAGTTTCGGGAGTAGAGCGTTTGCAGCTATCCACACAGATGGGAGTAAATATTCCCGTTTCAATTATTTCTATAATGGTGTGCGAGCCGATGTATCCGGTACCGCCTGTGATAAGTACTTTCATTGTTTTAACTGTACATTGATTTATCTTTTTATCTTTTTATCATCTACTCACTGTTTTCACCTCAAATGTATTACCTGCTCACAATTCTCTATTGTATTTAATTTGTGTGTAATAACAATCACTGTTTTCCCTTTCATCAGTTCATCAATAGCGTCAAGCACCCTCTTTCCTGATTCTATATCTAATGCGCTGGTGGCTTCATCTAAAATAAGGATTGGGGCATTTCGCAGAATGGCACGGGCTATACTAAGCCGTTGCCTTTGTCCGCCAGAAAGAGATAAACCCCTGTCGCTCAATAGCGTCTGAAATTGTTGGGGAAGCGACTCTATAAACTCTAAGGCGTGTGCAGCTTCCGCAGCTGCTTTTATTTTTTCAAAAGGGATATCCTGCAATCCGTAGGCTATATTATTATATATAGTATCATTAAATAAAACAACATCTTGCGTAACCAAAGCAAATAAACTGCGCAACTCATCAATCACATACTCTTTTATGTTCACGCCGTCAATCAATATTTCTCCGGATGTAACATCATAAAATCTTGGCAATAAATCAATAAGCGTACTTTTTCCCAAGCCGGAGGCCCCAACTATGGCGCAGGTTTCTCCTTTCTTAATAGTAAACGATATGTTTTCAATAACTTTCACCTCCTCATGATAAGAGAAAGAGACTTTCCTATATTCAATTTTATCTTTGAAAGCACTAATAGCAATGGGGTTTTCGGCTTGCACAATTTTTTCATCTGCCTGCAAAATCTCCTCCACTCTTTCTAAAACAGCGATGCCTCTTCGGTAGTTGGCAAAAGCAGCAGCCAAATTTTTGGCAGGATTAATTATAAAGGCAATGAGTGCAATATATACAATAAATAGAGGCGCAGAAAGATTACCGGTGCCACTTAATACCTGCCAACCACCAAAAACTAAGATAACCATAACTACCGCGATCCCTAAAAACTCGCTCAATGGGGAAGCTAAATCAACATTCCACAAAATCTGTTTGTACAACTTGGCGTATTTTTTATTCTCATTATCAAAAACATTTTTTGCATGTTGCTGCGCATTAAATCCTTTTACCATCTTTAAACCGGATAGAGACTCTTCAAGGTGAGAAAATAATCTGCCCAACCCTTGTTTAGATATTACCGATTTTTTCTTTAATTTTCTTGAAGCTAATGATATAAAAAAACCAGCAACAGGCAGGAGCAGTATTGTAAAAAGTGTTAGCTTATAGTCAATAATAAAAAGCGTAACCAAATAAATGAGAACAGTAATAGGGTCATTTAGGAATTGTTGCAAAGAACGGAGCAAAGTGTTCTCCAATTCCTGTACATCGTTTACTGCTCGTGATACCACATCGCCACGCTTTTTTTGCGAAAAAAAGGAAAGCGGTAAAATAGTAATCCGTTCATATATTTCATTTCTAAGATTCTGAATGAATCTGCTTTTTATCGTTGCCATTAACCAAGAAGATAAAATGGTAAACACATTTTTCAAAATAAAAAAACATATTACCAAGACAACCATCGCGGTCATAGACACCATGAGTGTTTGAATATCAATTATTTTAGACATTGCAGATAGGAAAAATGCACTCAAAGGGGCAAGTTCATCTAAATTTCCTGTGAAGAGAAGTTTCATGAACGGCTCTAATAAAAATAGAGATAGGACAGAAAAAATTACCGAAAAAAAGTTGCATAAAACAATAGCGTAAACTCTTGGTTTGTATTTTTTTATTCTTGAAAACAACAAATTTTTATTGGAATTTTTCATACATCCAATTTTTTTTTCATGTAGTCCGCAAAAATATTTTTTTTTTTCTATTTTTGCCCACTTTTGAAACATATCAATTAACACATTATATTTTATGAAAAAATTAATTCTTTCGGCGGTGTTATTATTAGTAACCGCAAACATTATGCAAACATTTGCATGTACAAATTTTATTATTACCAAAGGTGCCAGTAAAGATGGTTCTGTTATGGTATCCTACTCTGCAGATTCACATACTTTGTATGGAGAGTTGTATCACTGGGCTGCTGCCACCTATCCTGCAGGCACAATGATGGATGTTATTGAATGGGATTCGGGCAAAAAGTTGGGTCAAATTCCGCAAGTTACACAAACTTACAATGTGGTGGGAAATATGAATGAACACCAGGTGTGTATTGCTGAAACAACGTATGGCGGACTTAAAGAGTTGGAAACATCAAACGGCATTATGGACTATGGTTCTTTGATTTACATTACTTTGCAACGGGTAAAGAGCGCCCGCGAAGCAATAAAATGTATCAGCGACCTGTTAGACAATCACGGATATGCAAGCTCCGGAGAGTCTTTTTCTATTATTGACAAAAACGAAGCATGGGTTTTTGAACTGATCGGAAAGGGAGAAGCGATGTTTGACGCGAAAGGAAAACCACTGAAAGGCTGGACTAAAGGTGCAGTGTGGGTGGCTCGGCTCATCCCTGATGGTTATGTGAGCGGACACGCAAATCAATCACGGATTACCACTTTTCCATTAGCAAACGGAACTACATCTATTACCAATAAACAGTTTGATAAATTGTATAACCCTGGCGTTGAAACTATTTACTCGTGGGATGTGATCTCTTTTGCCAAACTGAAAGGTTTATATCCTAAAGATGCTCCGGATGCACAATTCAGCTTCTGTGAAACTTATGCGCCATTAGATTTTGGCGCTGCACGCTATTGCGAAGCACGTGTGTGGGCTGGTTTCTACAGACTTAACAAAGATGAGATGGCACCTTATGAAAGCTATGCCCGCGGAGATGACCTAACTAACAGATTCCCATTGTGGATTAAACCGGTAGAAAAAGTTGATGTGAGACAAGTAATGATGCTCATGCGCGACCATTATGAAGGAACCTCTATGGATATGACTAAAGACTTAGGCGCAGGACCTTTTGAATGTCCCTATAGATGGAGACCCATGGGATGGGAACTCGACGGACAGAAATATTTGCACGAACGTGCTACTGCTACCCAACAAACCGGATTCTCTTTTGTTGGGCAAACCCGTAGCCATCTCCCCGATGCTTTCGGAGGAATCTTGTGGTTTAGTGTGGACGACGTGGCAAGCACTTGCTTTGTGCCTATGTTCTGCTCTATCACTAAAATTCCGGAACCATTCAGAGAAGGAAACGGATCTATGGTTGAATATTCCCCTACTTCCGCCTTTTGGACATTTACTAAAGTGAGCAATTTCGCTTATTCACGTTATAACTCCATGATTAAACATATTAATGAAAAACAAGATAAATGGGAAAATCAAAGTATTAATGATATCAATAATATGGAATCCCTTATTTTAGAAATCTATAATAATGAACCCGCAAGAGCGATTGCACAACTTACCAATTTCTCGAGCCAACGCGCGCAAGAAGTAGTGAACGAATGGAATAAACTATTTGAATATCTTTTGGTTAAATATCATGATGGAAATATTAAAAAAGAAGAAAATGGAAAGTTTATTACGAATGGGAACGATAAACCGCAAGTAGTATTCCCTGAACAACCAAGATATCCCGATAGCTGGTACAGAATGATTGTGAATGACTGTGGTCCCAATATTATTGTAAAGTAAAAACTAACAATTAATTATTGTACACCCTTCGCTTAAAAAATCATCTCATCTCCTTAGATACTCCAATTATAATGGGAATTCTCAATGTAACTGAGGATTCCTTTTATGATGGAGGAAGATATATTACTGAGATGGCGGTTTTAAAGCGTGTGGAACAAATTTTGGAAGAAGGCGCAACGATCGTTGATTTAGGGGCGGTTTCTACAAAACCAAATGCAGTAGAAGTTGATGAAAATAAAGAGTTTAATTCAATAAAAAAATATTTACCTCTCATACTTTCCCATTTTCCGGAAACTTTTGTTTCGATAGATACATTTCGTGCGAGTGTGGCAGAGATGGCTCTCTTTGAAGGTGCTGCCATGATTAATGATATTTCAGGCGGCGCTGACCCAAAAATGTTTGAGATAGCAGGGAAACATCATGTACCATACGTGTTAACCCATAATAATCGCGCCAATCCGGATGCCCAAAATAATTTGATCCCTCAAATGATTACTTTTTTTGGAAACAGGATAGAAAAACTTATTTCGAAAGGGGTTACAGATATTATTATTGATCCCGGATTTGGGTTTGGGAAATCGGTTGAACAAAATTATTACCTCATTAAACAGTTGGAAACATTCTCATTTTTGAGGTTTCCTATCCTTGTAGGAATATCAAGAAAATCCATGATTAGAGATGTTTTAGATACTGATTTTGCGCAATCTTTGGCAGGAACTACTACATTAAACACAATTGCTCTAAGGAAAGGAGCCTCTATTTTACGCGTTCACGACGTGAAACAATGCGCTGAAGCCATTACAATCATAAATTTATTACACTCATTGTGAGTACTATATGATTTTAATTCAAAATAAAAAGTTAAAAAAACTTAATAATAACACTGCCAAACATTAATTGTATATTTTTGCCACGTTAATTTTAGAAAACTATTCATTCATTCAATTATTTATTAAAAAAAGTTATTATGAAAAAACTTATGATTTTATTGGCTGTTGCTTGCCTTGTTTTTGTGTCTTGCGGACCAAGTACTGAAAAAGCACCCGTTGCAGGCGAAGAGAAGACCTGTGCGCTAACTCCCGAACAGGAAGCTATGTTTGAAAACTGGGAACTCTATGCAGATCTTGACGAAGATCAACAATTAGCTCTTGTTTGCGAAATGAAAACATTCTTTGATGAGTGCAAAGCTAAATGCGAATCTAAATGCAAAAAAGCTGAGGAAGAAGGCGAAGAAACAGAAGAAGTGAAAGAAGTATGCCCTGAAAAAGCTGCAAAATGTGCCGAATTTAAAGCTAAATGGGAAGCATTTGATGAGCTTGCTTTAGATGAAAAGAAAGCGCTTCTTGACCAAAAACTTGCTTTTATTAAAGCTAAATGCTGCAAAGACAAAGGTGACAAATGTTGCAAAAAAGATAAAGAAGGTTGCAATAAAGATAAAGAAGAACCTTGCAAACACTAATCAATATTGTTGATTGAAAATTACAACTAAAGGAGGCATTAAATTTGATGCCTCTTTTTTTATTTCAACTCCTAAATCTTCGAATCATTTTTGTAATGGGCTGTGCATAAATAAAATCGTTTAGGCTTACATTCTCAGAAACCAGCACCTCATCTTTGCTTCCGTGCCACTCTAAAAAACCATCCAGAATAAAAGAAATAGTTTCCCCGATAGTAATTACAGAATTTAAATCGTGGGTATTTACAACAGTAGTAATACTATATTCGTGGGTAATTCCAGTAATTAATTCGTCAATAATGAGCGATGTTTTAGGGTCTAATCCTGAGTTTGGCTCATCGCAAAAGAGGTACTTAGGATTGGTGGCAATGGCACGTGCAATGGCAGCACGTTTTTTCATTCCTCCGCTTAATTCTGAAGGATATAGATGGTTGGTATTGAACAGATCAACCCGATGCAAACAATAGTTTACCCGTGCCAACTTTTCCTGATAAGTTTGAGAAGTAAGCATATTCAATGGAAACATTACGTTCTCTTCAATCGTCAAGGAGTCGAACAGGGCGGAACCTTGAAAAACAACACCCATTTCTGTTCGCAAGATTTTTTGGTCTTCAGGCGACAAATGGTGAAAATCCTTTTTGTCGTAAAAGATAGCGCCTTCTGTTGGCGTCAGCAATCCAATCAAACATTTCATTAAGACGGTCTTTCCAGAGCCCGACCGCCCGATCACCAAGTTTACTTTCCCTTTTTCAAAAGTAAGACTGATGTCGTGCAGCACCTTTTTTTCCCCGAAAGATTTGTTTACATTTTCTACTACAATCATTTCAATTCAACATAATGTTAGTAATAAGCAAATTAAGTATCAATATAAAAAAACTTGCAACCACTACCCCTTCGGTACTTGCTTTTCCGAGCTCTAATGCTCCTCCTTCAATTTTATAACCATAAAACGCGGCTACCGATGTGATTACAAAACCAAAAACCAATGTTTTTGTCAAAGCATACCAAACGTCCGACATCAAAAAATAGTAGGTAATTCCATCAATATAATCATAAGCAGTAATAAAGCCTGTTGCAAGAACTGTAACATATCCTCCAATTAATGCGAAACAAATGCTGATAATAATCAATGCAGGATTCACAATAAAAGAGGAGAAAATTTTTGGAAGCACCAAATATGATGCAGGATTAATGCCCATAACTTCTAATGCATCAATCTGTTCCGTAACACGCATGCTCCCAATTTCTGCTGTAATTCTTGATCCGAGATTTCCCACAAGCATTAAACTAATAATAGTAGGACACAACTCTAAGATCACAGAAGTTCTCACGGTAAAGCCGATTGTCCAGGCAGGAATCCAGCTGCTTTCGGCTTGTTGCAGGGCAGTTTGTAGCGTAATAACGCTTCCCATCGCAATAGAAACGATCATTACAATAATAATAGAGCCAATCCCCATCGCATACATTTCATCAATCAATTTTTTTAAAAATTCGCTCCACTTCTCCGGTCGCGAAAAAATGCGCCGCAAAAAAATAAAATAGTTGCCAAGAAGTTCAAGAAAACGGAAAATCAATTGTTAATTGTTAATTGTAAATTGTCAGTTTAAAATGATGGGGCAAAAATAGAAAAATAGTAATTGTAATGAAAGGTGCATGAAGAAATGCTAATAATCGCTAAAAATATATTTTTGCCATTAAAAAACTATGCATAGTTCAAAAGGGATTCTTTACGCAATCTTTGCTTATTTAATTTGGGGTACAGTGCCCCTTTATTGGTATCTTTTATCCGATATTTCGCCATCTGAAATAGTGGCACACCGTATTTTATGGTCTGCGGTGCTCATGTTTATTGTATCTGCGCTTGTTTTTAAAACCGATTTTCGTTCCATTATAAGGAGCGGAAAAAGATGCTTTATCTACTGTGCACTTCTTATCTAATTACCTTAAACTGGGCATTGTATATTTGGGCGGTAGCAAACGGGCATATCGTTGACGCTTCCTTGGGATACTACATAAATCCATTCATTAATGTAATTTTGGGTGTATTTTTTTTTAAAGAGCGGCTTGTCGGAATGCAAAAAATTGCGATTGCTTTTGCTTTTTTTGGCGTAGCCTACCTTACGTTCAGTTACGGAACTTTCCCATTTGTTGCGATTATTTTAGCATGCTCATTTTCATTTTATGCGCTGCTGAGAAAAAAAGCCCGCGTTGAGGCGATGCCGGCACTAACAGTAGAAACTGCTATCGCCCTGCCGATTGCAATTGGGTTTTTAGCCATGACCTTTGTAAACCATACTAATAGCTACCAACTCACCGATGTTACTACAATACTGTTCATTATGCTTGCAGGACCAATTACCGCAATTCCGCTATACCTTTTTGGAAAAGCTACTGAAACTGTTTCCATGACCACATTAGGGTTTATTCAATATTTGTCGCCCACCTTGCAACTTATTATAGGGATATTATTGTTTAAAGAGATTTTTACGACTGCGCATATTGTTTGCTTTTGTTCTATTTGGTTAGGACTCATACTTTATACTGTTTATTT
>Ga0123353_10003176_pt1 | contig 20666 bp, 15 predicted proteins | sample TergutLab28metaG_3_FD_92763 | JGI IMG/M metagenome (GOLD analysis project Ga0123353, IMG submission 92763) | Labiotermes labralis P3 segment gut microbial communities from Petit-Saut dam, French Guiana - Lab288 P3 | ecosystem: Host-associated > Arthropoda: Insects > Digestive system > Gut ... | reverse complement strand
TCAATTTGCTCCTGATTCCGGCAATATCAAATATGTCCATTTTATGCGCTATCCATGATATAATGTCCTATGGAATACGCATTTTACTATAATTACCAAGTTTAACGCAATAGATGTTTATTGTGCTGTAGTATTAAGAGTTCGCACATTTTTTCCGCATCAGTAGCGAATTGGCCAAGGTCAGTCAGTCGAGTGTTGTGCCCAAGTGGAGCCAGCAATACCAACAGCAGTATGGATTTGAAAAACGAGCTCATTGTTATTTTCCTTTCAATAAGTAGGGTAATTATTGGGATTTGCATCTCGGATACGTATTCTATGCTATTTTTTCTGAAATGGCGACAGGATTACGGCAATGTGAAGGCGTGGGGAACCAGCTCCTTTTGCGTGACCCGTCCGTCTCGAATATGCTCCACAAAAACTTGTTTGTAATCCTTGTTCGTCTCTTCGCGAACGCTGTTGAATATTTGGTCCCAATTTTTGGATGCGTACATTTCGGTAGTCAGCACCTTGCGAAGATTCCAGGTGAACACCGAACCTTTATTGACACCGTTTTCCATTCTGGCCTCGGTGGGATAGATGAACCCGTAAGTGCCTTTTTCGGAAGCCGTAATATCGACCACCCCCTTTGCTTCAAAAAACAGTTTTTCAACAAGCGGTCTCAATCCTTTCATTGCTTGTTGCCCACGCGGAACGATCTGTGAGGAAATCTCATGTTTCGCAAGGTCCGCTTGGTTGTAACAGCAGTCGCTGATGAGAATCGAAAGGCGGACGTTTTTACCTTTGATCGCGGCAAGGACTTCGTCACGCAAGACTGGCTCTTGCGACGCCAAAGCGAAATACTGATCTTTGGCGGAATCAAAAGCTCCGTGTCCCGAATAAAAGAAAAAGATAGTGTCATCCGAATTCGCATTCAGGTTGCGGATTTCCCGGAGTATGTCCTCTTTAGTCAACTGATTTCCGCGACGTTTATCCTGAAGATCAATAATATTCAACCGGTCGTCGGCAACATTGTTTTCGATGAGTTTACGCAGATTATAGGTATCAGAAGCCACAACGCTACCGACGCTGTCCTCCGAACTGATGTCCGCTGCAAGGATCAGGTGCATTTTTGCCGGCTTGGGCTGAAATTGAGGCCCACCGTCTCCATTCGGTGGCCGGGATTTCACGGTACGGATATTGATTTCATGCTCTGCCCAATCATCTGCTGGTGCTTGTTCCATTGCGTTGGCAATGGTGTTGCCCTCATTGTCCCCAATTGGTGCAATGGCGAATTTAGCAAAATCCATCACATTGTCGATGGCGGGGATCGGTTTTTTTGAAACCACGGCTTTGAGTGTTTCGAGCCCAAAAGGAGTACCGATCCTGATTTGAAAACCGGCACCGGGTCCAGGTACGGGCACACGCACATTCCGCTGGATTTTATTGTCCCGTTGATACTGATTGGGAAATAGCACTGTAACTTTCGCGTCGGCATCACGATAAAAGAGGTACAGAAAGCCATTTTCCATAGACGTAACGTATGCTTGAAGAAGTTCCCCCTCTTCGTACACGGGAGGGTTACGATTTACCTCTACCTGCACGGGAAACGCAGGGACGTTATTGTTAATCTGCTGGACAAAGGCGCCACGAGGCTGTATCTGACCAAAGACCGATGTGCAGAAGAGCAGGAAAAACAGGCAATGAATGTAAATATATTTCATGGTGAATCTTGCAAAAAAGGGTTGATGTTTAGGGTTATTGTCCAGCCCTGTGAAGGTGGTGTACGTAATTGTTGGCCTTGTTTTTATGCTGTTTTCCTGTTTTTGTAGCCTCAGTTCCCGCTTGAAAAATTTTTGAGATTTTTAGTTTCAATTTTGGCAAATGCTTCAAAATAGGCAGGTTCCGTATTTTTTAGGCCCACAATACCACCTTCACTGGGCTGGGTTATTGTCCTAATTCCTGCCGCAATTTAGCCGGAAAATTATCCGCCATAGGAACGGTTTTTTTGGTATCTTTTTTAACGACTGCCCATGTACAACGGCAATCGTGGAATCCTCAGGACCATTGCGAAAATCGTTGGTGCGGATGTCTACATGGTGTTCCGCCCAGTCGGATTGTTTCATTGCCATGACCGATTGTGCCAATGTTTTGCCGTCTTCCTCGGCAATTTGTAGCACATTGATACCTGTGAGGTCCATATTGGCAAAAAACTCAAGTGGTTCTTTGGAAACAACGGCCTTTACCAATTCGTTGCCGAACGGAGCACCTATTTTGATTTGGAAAATGCTCCCCGGTGCCGGAACGGTTACCGGCTCGTTTTTTCGGATCAAGTTTCTTTTCTGAAATCGATTGGGAAACAGCATCGTAACATTTCCTGCGGCATCGCGGTAGAAAATGTACAGATACCCGTCTTCACTGGACTCAATTGTGACTCGAAGCAGATCACCTTTGGCATACACCCTATCGGGATGATCCGCCTCGACCTGCACGACGAAGCCGGAACGCTCGTTGGAAATCTCTTCGATAAAGGTCCCGTGAGCTTGAGCGAATGTCGAGGCACCACACAAAAGGAACAGCAAGGTATAAACGTATTTCATGGGTTGACTCCTTTATGAGACAAAAAAAACCGGGGACATCATCCCCGGCTCTGTGACGTTGTTCCTATTTGTTCAAGATAACATCGGCGTCGAAGGTTTGACCGGTCTTGCCGCACAAAACTTTCATTCGGCTAACGCTTCCCGCTCGGTCGATGGCGTCGGAATAGGCTTGTTCGCTGCCGATTTTCGTGCCGTTAATTTCGAGGATCACGTCATCTACTTCAAATCCGGCCTTCTGCCCCGGCAAACCGGCGACGACTTCCGTAATCTTCACGCCGCTGCCGTTGTTTTCGACAGCTTTGACGCCGAAAACCGGTTGCGTGTTGCGGTCGTAGAACTTATACATGTCATAGTCGCCTGCATTGATTTCGGCTTTTGTGAGCAACGTGCCCGCTTCGACTTCCTGCAAGCCGTCAAAGTTCTTTATGTAGTCGGCATCCGCACTTTTGAGGAGATTCCCGGCGAATTTGACATTGTTGCCCTTATGAACCGAAAGACTCGAGTTGGTGGTTACCCGGTTCAGGTCGGATAGGCTTTTGAGTGATTGGCCGTCAATCGCCGTGATAATGTCACCTTTGCGGAGCCCTTTGGCGGCCAGTGCCGAGCCTTGGGCCGGATCGGTGTCCAGCATCGCCCCTTGGTTATCGCCCCCCTTGTAGACCGTGATCGTCGTCCAGGTGAAGTAGCAGTAACTCGGACGATAATAGTAGCGGTAGTAAGTGTAATAAGGCCGGTAATAGACTGGTCGCCAGACGAGCGGGCGGATGACTGGGCGGTAGTACCAACGGAAACACTTCACGACGCCGTCGGCATCGCTGTTGGAGAACACGACAGCCTTTGTGTTGCCGTCAACGCTGTCGCCGTCGCCAACGTTGTAGAAGACGTCACCTTCGGAAAACACCTCTGCCTGCGATTTCACAAGTTCCACCGCCGAGCCGGGCTGGGCGAACGAAACATTCGCGGCAAACAAGCAGGCAGTGCCAATGGCAAGTGCAACAATCATCTTTTTCATGGTTCTGTCCTTTCGTATGAAAAGTGGGGTGAAAAGGTGTTGGAATGTCCAACGTTCTACAAGTAATATGCTGTTTTTTATCAAACGGCGACAAAAAAATTTTCGGTAGCCATTTTTGGTAGCCGCCGCTGTCCCAGCGGTAGCTACCTACCCGACCGGCCACCAACGCTTTCAAGGTATCGAACCATCGCCCCCTCGTTTTTATCTTTAGCCCAATCGAGCGCAGTCCAACCATCGTTGTCTTTTGCGTTAACGCTTACCTTTTTGGAAACGAGAAATTTGGCGGCTTCAAGGTGTCCATAAGCTGCCGCATAGTGGAGCGGGGTATCGCCGTTGTCGTTTTTCGCATTAACTTTTGCCCCTTTGGAGATGAGAAATTTGGCAACTTCAACATTTTCAGCACTCTCCTGGCTTGCCGCAGAATGGAGCGGGGTACAGCCGATGTCATCTTTCATATGAATACCCGCTCCTTGAGAAACAAGAAATTTGGCAGCTTCAAGGTGTCCATAAGCTGCCGCATAGTGGAGCGGGTTACAGCCATGGTCGCCTTTCGCATTAACATCTGCCCCTTTGGAGACGAGAAATTTGGCGGCTTCAAGGTGTCCATAAGCTGCCGCATAGTGGAGCGGGGTACAGCCGATGTCATCTTTCATATGAATACCCGCTCCTTGAGAAACAAGAAATTTGGCAGCTTCAAGGTGTCCGTTATATACCGCCTTATGGAGCATGGAATTCCCTTTCTTGTCTTTCGCCTCAATAATATCTACCCCTTGGGAAACAAGATATTTGAGTATTTCAACATTTCCTTTTTGTGCCGCTTGATGGAGTGGGCTACTACAGCAACCGCAGTCGTATTTCGCAGAAGCGTTAATATTCGCCCCATGAGAAACAAGAATTTTGGCCACTTCAACATTACCACTGCCCTTCGCCACAAGATGGAACGGGGTCTCGTCGTCTTTGTTTTTCGCGTTAACATCCGCCTTTTTGGAAATGAGAAATTCGACCATTTCAGCGATCCCTACCATAGCCGCAAGATGGAGCGGGGTCCAACCGTCTGCACATTTCGCATTAACATCAGATCCTTTGGTAACAAAGTATTTCAGAAATTTCAGGAGTGATTCCTCATTCTTTTTTGCGAAGTCTATATTTTCTTCCGCAACGTTCTTCCAGTAGTGTTCCAGATAGTATATCATCGCGGCGCTGCCATGCTTTACCAAAAATCGGTCGATTTCCGCTTGTTCCAGCGGGGTAAACCGAGGCATGATAGCACTCACCAAGACGAAGTTCGCCCCTTCGCCGAGGAAATAGGGCGTCTGGCTGACCCGGTGTTTGTCCATGGCACGGCGTTGCGTTTCCTCGGAGACGTAATCGGCAAGGCCGAGAAATGTAACCTTGCCGTCTTTGTTCGCCGCCTCGCCTTTCAAGCCTTCGATAAGATAATGCGTGAAAATGCCTCGCTTGAACTCGCTGTCTTCGTAGCTCAGCTCGTCCTTCATGCAACTTTGGAACAGCAATACCCCCTTCGGCGGGTTGTCGAGCGTTCGGAGCGACCTTGCTCCCACGTTGCGGCTCTGGAAGGGATTTTTGCGGCAGGCGTCCACGATCATCAACTTGCACGTCGCTTTGCTTCGTTCCATTGCTTCGAAAACGCTCTTGATGGAAATTGTCGTCGCATTTAAATCGTCTTCCCTTGCTTCCTCCGGTCAGAACCGTGCCTCGCCGCTGATTTCGATGCCGTGCCCGCTCATGTGGATCAACACAAAGTCGCCCTCTTTTGCCAGTTTCAACATGCCGCTGATGACGGTGTCAATGTTATGTTTCGTCGGTCGATTTTTCGTCTCGACATTGCCACTGGTAAGGGTAACAACGTTCTTTGGCTCGAAACCGACGGCCAGCAGTTGATCGCGCAACGCCTCAACGTCGTTTTTGGTGTAACGTAGCGGCTTGATGTGAGCGTAATCGTCAACGCCGATCAGGACGGCGATTTTCTGGCCCTGGGCTTCGACAAAGGCGCCCTTGGGATTGGCATCGCTCTCCTGGGCAAAAGCAACGGGGGCAATCAAAAGCAGACAAATCAGGGTGGTCAATAGCGGTTTCATGACATTACCTTGGAAAGTAGGGTTATAAATGTGCCCCCGAAATATTACCATTTCATATATTGCCTGTCAATTGAACGATCCGCCTTCACCGTCCAGACCGGGATCAACGAACGGCTTTTCGGAGTCCGGTTTCACGAAACGGCCGATGAATAAAATCGTGTTGTCCTTGACGATGGCGTATACGAATGGGCGGTCGGCGTGGAAAGGCTTGACGTTCGGCACCATCTTGAGCGTCATCACCGCGCCGGTTGCGGCGGCGGCTTCTGTGCCGGTTTCGTCGACTTTGACGAAAACTTTTTGCCGTACTTCGCTCAGGTACAAATCCTTTTTGCCGTCGATTTTCGAAAAGTCTGCGTCCCGGCTCAGTGCTGTCGGCATCCCGAGTTGCTTGAGCGGTTCGTTCATCGCGAGATCACATTCTACCGTAAATCGCGGCATTCGCAAACCAACCTGCTCCGGCTGCATTGCCGCACGTAAGGTGTTCCACTTTTTCGAGGTGATTTCCTTTTCCCATGTTGTGAATTTTTTCGAATCCTTGGGCAACAGGAGCAACATCGCGTACCCTTCGTTTTTGTACGGCAGTTCGAGAATCAGGGTCTCGTCAGTTTCAGCGTACTTCATCTGCCCGGTTTGTGACATGATTTTCGTTTTCTTTTTCGTGCCGTCTGTGAGCGTGAAGGAAGTGTCCTGCGTCGCATCTCTATCGAACGGCATTTTCCAATCGGCGGCGAAATGAACCGCACCGGCCAGTACACACCGGGTTGTTGCGTCAAGTTGGTCGAAGAGAACGGGAATTTTCTCGTTCGTCTTCTCCGAGCACCAAGCGTTGATTCGCTTGACCGCTTCAGCCGGGTTGCCGGAAAAGTCGGCTTGCTCAACGGACGCGCCGAACTTTTCGCGAGCTGTTTTCTGAAATTTCGACAGAATGGGATGCTCCTGTTGCGTCCAAACTGCGGCGGCGGTCGTCAGTGGACTATCGGGCAACGATTCCGTCCACTTGATCGACTCCGTCGAGCCGAGAACCTTTTCGATTTCCGCTCGCGTTTCCCCGGCGGCACCGGCTCGAACGAGTTCAAGGACCTGCTGTGCGCTGTAGGGCGAAACCGCCGTATTTTCTTGATCCTTCGCAACGGCTCGGTACAAATCGAACACAAAATCGGTTTGAGGCGGCTCTTCGGCAGTGCAACCACTCCCGGTAAAAACGAGTCCAAGTGTCAATATTATCGATAAAATCCGTATTTTCATGATATATTTCTCCAAGTTTTAGTATCCAAGTTCGAAGGTTATGGTGAGCGTCTTTCCGTCGTTGACATTGACGACTTTCACAGTCATGGTTTTTGGTGAATCATCAACGGCTTTCGAGTAGTCCTGTTCGTTGCGAATCGGCGTTCCGTTGATTTCCACGATGAGGTCGCCGATTTCAAAACCGGCTTTTGCTCCCGGCCCGTTCGGCACGATTTGCGTTACGCGAACGCCGCCGTGATGGGTAATCGCCCGGACACCGAATCGCGGTCCCTGATTGTCGGTAAACTGCTGTTCCTCACTCCCCGGTAAAGAACCATAGATTTCGACCGTTTGTGTTTTTTGAACGACAATCCCATTGAGCGGCGGATCGAATTTGTAACCATCGGGATAAGTCTCAAGGAAGGCTTTTTGCACGTCGGTTTTCAGTTCCGCCGTGAATTCCGGCCACGTCATCGTTGTGTTGTCTCGGTGTTTCTCAAACAGCGCGACCAGCGGCCAAGTAAAGCAGGAACCGCGTTTTTTCACGGAGGCGTCAACGAAGGACGCCTCGCCTCGTTTCGACGACGTAATATCAACCGTACCTTCCGGCTTGACGAACAACACCTCAAAGATCGGCGACATTTTTTTCGGCAACGAAGGAGATGGCAGAACTTCCTTGCTTTCGCTGGACGATTTTTGTTCTATGTTGCAACAGTCGGTCAACAGGACGGTCAGTCGAGCCTTTTTCCCCTTCAGCGTCGTGAGGAGTGTTCGCCGTTGCAATTCGACGGCATTGCCTTTGTCGTCCTTGAGTTGGAAAAACTGCCCGCCGTTGCCTGCGTCGTGAGCGGCGTGGCCGGAGTAGTAAAAAACCAGCGTATCTTCATCAGTCAGTTCGACTTGATTGACCGTTTGGAGGATTTTGTCCGGCGTAATCTCGTTTGTCTCCATCACAATCAGGTTAAGCTGGGATTGGGGGACATTTTCCTTGAATAACCGCTCCATATTTCGGTAATCTGCGACAAGATTTGCTCCGAATCCGGCCCGACCGTCGGCGGCGATGACAACATAGATCGTCGGTTCTGCCGCATACAAAGAGAGCGGAAGAAACAGGACAAACATTGTTAGCAAAAATAAACGTTTCATGGCAAAATCTCCGACGAAATTTGGCAATAGCAAGTGGTGTATGAGAATGTTCCCCGGCGATTTACCGGGGAACGGTACAGATTGATTATTTCTTCAGTGTCAACTGCCACTGACCGGCGTATCCTGTGCCGAGCATGTAGAAGGCGACATCGTTCGGAACGGTCGTCGTTGCGGCTGCCGTCGCACTGGGAGCGGCAATGGCGAATTTTACCGGCGAGTCCTTGGCGTCTACGCCCTTTTCGACAAGGGTATCGTTGATCGACTTCATCGTTCCGGCAGTCGAAGCGGTCGCTTGGGCCGTAACAACGGTCACGCCGCCGGTGTTCGTGATGGTGGAAACCGCATGGGTGGCGAGTGTCAATTGAATCTGCGGCGCGTCAGCCCTGACGACGACCATCGCCATAATTTCGTCGCGGGTATCGTCATCCATTTCAAATGGTACCGGAAGTCTTGTGGCGACATTGGCTTGGATCACTTTGAGCATTTCAGCATTCCTTGGGTCCTTTGCGTCGGGATAAACCTGCTTCGATTCCGGCCGGGATTCCGGGTAGTTTTGGAAAAGTGAAACGTAAACCGGAACGGCGGACTGAATGTGGACGTAGAATCGTTCTTTCACGCCCATTTTGCGTTTGATCGGATTGAAGGCGGTTCCGTCTTCCAGTGAAAACCAGACCTTGATGCCGAGATTATTGGTCGTCGTGGTCACGGTAACAGGGGCAATGTTGAATTTGGTAAATGTCACGCTGGTGCCGTCTTTGGAAAGCGTTTCTTCTTTGACAACGGGCTTCGCCAAGCCCTCTTCGGTGTTTTTCATCAATTGTTCGAATCCTTCGACGAAAGCCTGCCGCCGGGTCTCGGCTTCATCATTGGCAAACAGAGCGGCAGTACCGCAGGTCAGAGCGACCAAGGCAACGAACAACGTACAAAATAGCTTTTTCATAGCAATTCTCCTAAATGGTTGAGTGGTTGAGGGTGTAAAAACAGTGCAGTTTCCACAAAAATAAGCCAAATCTATCGTTACTTATACTGAAAAATGACATGACGCGACAAAAAATAATGAACTTTTTACATTTTAATTCGGTCCGATCAGGACAAACGGTGCCCAATAGTAGGGATGTTGCCACGCTTGATTGTCCATAGCGTTGCGAATTTCCCGTTTTGCTTGCCGCAATGCCGCCGCATAATCGGGGGCCGATAATTTGCCAATCGATTCGTTGATACTGTCGATAAAATAGTGCATCATAAGTGCCGTTGCGTCGTCTGCCACTTTCCAGTTCGCCGCCACAACCCGCCTCGCTCCAGCCGCCATCATGCCGCGTCCCAACGACCACGTTCCCTCACCGGGCTGGGTCGGTCCCAAATTCGTTTCGCAAGCACTCAATACAGCCAGTTCGCAAGCCCTTAAATCAAGTTCGAACATCTCCGCGAGTTCCAAAAAACCATCATCCTTTGGGTTGTTTGGATCGCCAATAGTCAATAAGAGCGCACTAACAGAAACATTGCCTTCACCTTTTGTCTGGGCTCGACAGGCGATATGCACGATTAATTTTCCCGCAACGTTTTTCCGCACATTTTCTTCTGTTGCTTGGGCAAGGTTGAATCGTTTAACCTCAATACCGTTTCTCTTACAGGAATCTTCAATCAGTTCTGTTTCTTTTCCCGCCCACGGAATATCTAAGAGGTTTCCAATCATCACTGCCCGATGGTTATTTTGTATTTGTGTGTTTCTCGGTTGTACGTCACGATTAACCGCATAATCCGGTCTGCCAACAGTCAACACTTGCGGCGTTTTTGCTTCGATGTTCCGATGACTTAAGTCGTAATACATTGTTGCCGATGGCGCGTAAATCGTTGCCGGACCATCATCCAACAGATAGCGAGGATTCTCGGCGTCCGGTTTGACGACCATCGATTCAAACGGAAATCTCGCCAGTGCTCTATCGGGAAGGATCAAAAGCCGGGCAAGTGTTTTACGGTCTGTTATTTTCGCACGAATTTGTTCATCGGGAACGAGAACCGTCCAAAGGGCGTGAAGTTTATCGAGTGTTTCTGTGTCGGGTATGCCTGTTTTCGTCGGAACGCCAAAGAGTTGTGGCACGCTGTCTGCTTTTGCTTGCAATATCGTTGCCAACTTCTTTGTCGCCAAGGAACCCGGTTCAACACTGAAAAGTTCCGCCTGTTTGCCGTCGAGAACAAGCGGCAAAAGACGTGGCTCGGTGTCAAATCCATAGAGGAGCAGGAACGATTCCTCTTCACCAATCAGATATTGTAAAGCGAGGGTCTTTTCCGCAACGAGTTCCTGGCGGATGGTATCAAGAAGAACGGGTTCTCGACCTACGGTCAACACACCGGTGAGCTGATCAGTGCGATTTGCGTTTACGAAGCGTTGAAATCCCTGATCATGAGAATGTTCTGTTGTTTCATACGCTTCATTTACTCGTATTTTTCGTGTGTCGTATAGCTCGAAATCGGTAATCTCCCCTTTCAAATACGGCACTTGCCGTCTGGTTTCGAGGTCATACGCTCTGCGACGAGTTTTGTCGATGACATAAGCGGAGAGGCTCAGTAGCGTAACTCGGCCTTCCTTGTCTGTCGCTTTGCCGGAAAGACCCTCCACAATATAGTGGGAAAAGATGCCCTGTTTGAATTCGTCGTCTTCGAGGCTTATCTCCCCCTTCGCACTGCTTTGAAACAGAAGAGCACCTTTGGGCGGATTGTCGAGTGTATCGAGCGTTTTCGCTCCGAATGCGGCTTTGCCTCGGAAAGGGTCGTTCCGGCAAGCATCTACCAGCATCAACTTGAATGTTGCCCGGCTGTTTTCGACGGCGGCGAAAACGTCGCCGATCGGAACCGTAGTGTCCTGGAGGTTATCCGGATTCGTTTCGATGCTACAAAATCGGGACTGCCCATCGCTCATCTCAATGCCGTGACCGGTCATTGCGATGAGCAGAATATCACCTTCCCTTGCAAGCTCTGCGGCATGCTGAATCGTTGTTAGAATCCTGTCCTTCGTCGGTCGTTCTTTCGACGTTTCGCCGCAAACGAGGCAGAAGACATTCTCCTTTTCGAAACCGATTTTGTAAAGTTGGTCCCGGATTGCCGTGACATCATTCTTGGCATATCGCAACTTCCGTATTTCTTCGTAATCGTTAATACCGATCAGGACGGCAATTTTTCGCCCTACTCCTTCGACAAAAGCCCCCTTGGAATTGGTACTTCCCTCCTGTGCGCAGGCGGCGGAAACAGCAAAAAACAGGAAAAGCAGTGCGAATAATGACCGTTTCATAAAATCATCTTGAAGATCGGAAAGGGATGTGTGGATTTTTATTTCATTTGCCCCAAAAGTTCCTCCACAGTGATTGACTTGTCGAAGGGCCAATCTTCGTTGCTCAGCGCATCGCGGCGGAGCGGCCAGCAGGCGGTATCGTCCCACGAAAGGACAATCAGAACGCCGGAGCCGATGTCACGCCGGATCAGGGATACCAACTCGTCGTCCAATTCCAATGATTCGTCACGATGGATCGCCTCCTTGACCGTACTGCGATTGAACGGCAATTCGAACCGCCGCGACTCCTGCCGCTCGGCAGGATAATAAATGGCGAAGCCGTTTTCGCCGCTCCACGGGCTGAAGTAAATCAAGACCAACGTCGAGCCCGGCGGAATCGAAGGTCTCCCGACCACCGGCCCTTGTGGCCGCAGACGGAGCAAATACTTGACCAACTGACCGTAATCAGTCGGGTCGCAATGGCGAATTGCCAGATCGAAAAACCGATTCAAGTAGACGCATGAATCGGCTTCCGGGTATGGGGCCAACAGTATCACGTCCAGTGAACGCAGGTATTTCGACAATGCCGTCCGGTCGGAGTCCGCACATCGGCCAATGAGATTTTCCAAGGCAGAAAGCCGTAGCTCCAAAGCCTCCGGGGTCATCAGCACTGGCTCCGTACTCATTTCAAATTGTTCGACAAACAGACGCAACAGCCGGTCATCCTTTGCTCCAATCGCTTCGGTGTACTGACGCAAGAGTAAAAGATACGGATCGACAATGGGCGATGGCTGTGACTCTAGCAACCCGTTCTTCACTGGAGGCTTTGGAATGAAAAACGCAACGACGACACCGAGCAAAACAAGGATTGTGGTAACAATAACGACATTTTTCACACGGGATTTTGGCCGCGAATCGAGAAACTGGTCCAATGCGGCAACGACTTCAGAAGGTTCCTGAAATCTCGTGACAGGATTGGCGTCAAGCATTCGATTGAGAATCGTTCGCAATTTCTGCGGACACCATTCCGGAATCTCTTTCGAAGGATTGCTCTGCGGGGTGTGGCCAGTGAGAAGAAACACAAACGTACAACCGAGGCTGTAAATGTCGGCACCAATATCGACATGCGGTGCGGAGTGCATTTGCTCCGGTGCCATGTAACCGAGTGTTCCGAGAAACTGTCCTTGTCGGGTTTGAGGTTCAGGTTCACTGGAGTGCTCGCCGGCATCAGAATCACGCAGTTTTGCCAAGCCGAGATCAAGGATTTTCACTCGACCGTCCGTGAGCAACATGATGTTGCCCGGCTTGATGTCCCGATGAACCAACTCGGCTTCATGGATCGCCTGAAGCCCCGCCGCGACATCGCGAATGATTTTACATATCTCGGTAATTCGTGACAATTCCGCCGATTTTTCGGATAGAGGCGGGTTTTGCTTGCTCCATTGGTTAAGAGTGACACCATCGACGAACTCCATGACGAGGTACGGCGTGTCTTCTGTGACCCCTGCGTCTATCGCCTCGACAATATTCTCATGCTTGAGACGCCCGTTCATTAGCATTTCCCGCTTGAATCGATGGAACATTTCCGGGTCCCGGGCAATTTTAAAAGCGACGATCTTTCGGAGATGCTCGTGCTGGGCCCGGTAAACAACGCCCATTCCGCCACGCCCGAGTTCGCTCAGCAACGTGTATCCGGCGATGCTACGGCGTTTGAACACGGTGTATTGATCGACGGCCTCGGCGACTTTACGGATGATGACCTCATATTCGGGAAACCGTACCAGATATTGTTCGAGCGACAATGTGGCGTTGTTTCGTTGTATGAACTCGAACTCAACGTAGAGAAGTTCGCGCAAGAGATCAGATTGGTTCGCTTTTGGAACTTTGTCAAGAATCTGCTCGATACTCGGCGCACCCGGCTGGCCCCAAGTCTGTTCAAACAGAACCCGTTGCCGTTCGATCTCTTCCAGAATATGCTGGTCTTTTGAGCTACTTTTGGAAGTCAGCTTGTTTTCCACTCCTCCTCCGCTTTGGCTTGCCAGCGTTCCCATTCTTTCCAAATTTTTTCGATATTCCGTTGGACGGTCCGAGTCGAGCACCCCATTTTCTCCGCAATTTCGCTGTTTGAGTAACCGCTATTTTTCAAAAGGACAAGCTCTTCCGCGTCCGGTAGTTCCAAAATACGTTCCCACGTTTCTGCAAGTTCCACTGCCAACTCCGGCGAGGGATCACGCCCGGAAAATTGAGCGAGCGCGTTGTGTTCTTTCTTGTCATCGTTGACCGGCGGCGAAATTTCCGATTCGCCCAGTAAGCGGTGTTCTTGACGCTTGGCGGCAAACTGCCGTTGCCGTTCTTTATTGACTTTTCGTTTGACAATGGTCGCCAAGAGTTTCCATAGCTCGTTCGAATCCGCGATGGGGGCTTCACGATTTTGAGCCATACGACAGAAACTATTCATCGCACTCAAAGCAACATCTTCCTCGTCGGCAGCGCGAAGCCGCAACCCGTCCATACGTCGCTTTGCCAAACGGACGATTTTTAAGAAGTATTCCTGCCAAAGCCGTTCGGCGGCCCGCTCGTCGCCTTGCTGTAAAGCTGGAAGGTAATGCGTTATGTTTTCGGGCATCGTTAAACGTGTGTCAAGTTAATCCGTTGTATTGTTAAGGGTGAAAATGTGCGTTAAGCCGAACAACCTGGGACTCTCAGAAAACGGGAGCGGCACGCTCACAAGAAACGGATCAAATCCCTCCGACCAAGGAGGTGCGTTGCTCACCTGAAAGGTGAAATGCTGATTCTGTCCGCAAGTTCATACGCGACACTCCCTCAGCGGGAGCAACGCAACTTTATGAACTACCGATATTTTCCTACCCAGTTGCCCGGTGGTCATGTAGAAAATTGCCGTTCGCCGAAGCGGCGATTCTAAGGGTTTGTTGTCGTAACTCTATATCAATCCGTCCGGCACAACACCGGAACAGTATTCAAATTATGAACTTAATCGTATCAAAATTTTTACCAATTGCAATAATCCCCCTATCTTTTAGGTCAATAATTTTTGATTCCAAGGTTTGAAAATCAGTAAAAGTGCACAAAAAATCGAAAATCAGCTTCTCATTTTTAATCTGAAAAGCGGTCCCTGAAGAAAATGGCTGTATTCGACAGGAAGAATTCTGTTACGTGGTAAGCCATTTTTTATCATCAGAGTTTGGGACGATTGGAGCCATTTTGTCTCAAGGGGACCATCTGTCGTTTTTGGGGTCCCCGTGTACTGGATGATTCCCACTTCTTTGGAGCCGGACATCGTTTCATTGATGATCGGCTCGAAAGCCGGGTCAAAATCCTGCCACTCGTCGTAGCTGATCTCGTTCACCTTCAATCCCCGAACCCGGGTGCAGTCCCGGAACGCAAAAGAGAAGTGCATTTTTGACTGGTTCCGGAAGGTTTTCTGGAGAACATTCTGGGAACAACCTTTATCGACCAACAGACCTTTGATCGGGGAGTTTGAGACAAGATCGTGAACGTAGTTTCCGGAGAAACGGCGGATCATCTCGTAAAGGGGAGTGATGCAGAGGACGTTATGGTGCGATTTCGTCAGGACACGGATGAGGTTACGAGTTGCCATCCCCAGGGACTTGCCGACCTGTCTGCCGGTTTTGTTGATGATTCGCAGAGGAAGCCTCGTGTTGAACCAGGGTTCAAAAACGAAGTGATTTTGATAAGAGAGGGGGTTTCCCTGGAAGTTGAAAAAGAGGGGGATATAGGGAATCAGTGTTAAACATCGGCAACCATGATGTTGAATTCAGTGAAATTTTTTGGATAAAAAATATTGCTATTTCTTTATGGTTGATTACTCTGTGGTATTACTGGCAATGGTCGGCAAATGTTTCGGATAGCGGATTGTGTCCGCGTTGTTTGATTTGTTTTGCGCTCCTCCATTTACAAAAACAGGTCGAGCAGCTCTTCTTTTCAACCCATGATGAGGTTTGGTATGGCGGATTACTATGCGGTATTGCAAGTGGTTTCTTTTTTGTACCAACCCAGAAAGGAGGTCAGCTTATGATGGACGGTGCGTTTTGCACGCTACGGACGCCTTCACGATTCGTTTTTCTTTTGATGTCGTGGGTTCGTTACTGTTGAACGCAAATGATTATGTTGGATTTGTTTAAGTACGTAAATAGTAAGATCGAGTGTATGGTGGATCACCAGCGAATTAAGCGATGATAAGCCAGACTGCGAGGTTTGTAGGGGCTATAGAAAAATTTTAACCTACGCGGGAAACGCAGGATTTTTGTAAATAGTGATGGTTTGTTGCTGTTGAATGCGAATGACACGTTTACCGTGCTTCGAGTTATAAACTTGGAAATTGAGATGTTTGAACTACCCATCATTCAACGCCGACAAACCGGCTCGTGAGATTTACAGGATTAAAGAAAGGAGTATGGACCTACACGAGAAACATGGAATTTTCGTGAATTTTGTAGTAAATATCATTATTTAATAAGGTATATGAGGACTTTTACATGATCGTAAATAAGTCATTGAATTTTAGTCTTGGAATTCAAACAGCCCCTATGATGACCGTTGACGGTGAGCCGGGAACACTCGTCCCGAAGTCTGGTAAGCCGCCTTTCAACAAGGAAAATATTGTTGACGAATACGTCTACAAAGACGCCGAAGGAAACGTTGTTTACAAGGTTTTGCATGACGTTCACAAGAACTTTTGGCAAGCCTGTCCCAATCTGCAGCAACCGAACAGATGGATTTTGAATCTCAAAAACGTGGAACTTGTGCCCTACCGGTTGCCGATGTTGCTTGATGAAAGCCGATGCACGGTTTATGTGGTGGAGGACGAAAAAGACGCGGACAACCTGAATCGGCTGTTTGAAAAATGTAAGATCACCGACAGTGTGGCCACCACGTCGGCAGCAAAGAACTGGCCAAGGTTCATCGAAAAGTATCATCTGGCAAACAAGCGGGTTATCGTCATTCCGGACAACAATATGTCCGGCCATATCTTTGGTCAGGGGGTCTGCAAGGCGTTCATAGATGCGGGTTGTGGTAATGTCAGGATGATTTCGCCTCCAATCGAAAAGGATGGGGATATTTCGGACTTGATCGAATTGCTACGCGAGGTAGGCAGGTCACCGGTCGAGATTTATCAGGAAATCGAAGCACTCTGTCAGCAGGCCAGAAATCTCGCCGATAAAACGGTTGCACAGCGGGACGCCGACAATAGGGATGTGGAACCTGAAGATGAAAACAAACGTCAAGCCATCATTGTTCCGTTCAGCGAGGTTGAGGAATGTGAAACGGAATGGCTGTGGGAGAATAAAATCCCGGCGGGTGAGTTGTGTTTGCTTTCCGGGCTTGCCGGGCAGGGAAAAACATTTTGGACCTGTTATCTTGCGGCGATGGTGTCGAACGGTGGGGACTGGCCGGATGAGACGCCATGCCCCAAAGGGAACGTCTTGTTTTTCCGAGGCGAGGATTCCATCGAAAAGACGATGAAGCCACGCTTGTCGGCCAACGGAGCAGACATGGATAATGTTATTCTCTTGAATGAAAAGGTCGACGGAAGCAACTTGACGTTGAGTGATGTCGAAACTATCCGTGATGCCATTCAACAAGCGGAACGCCGTAACAATCTTCCTGTTCGCTTGATCGTCATTGATCCAATGGCCGACTATTTAGGTAACGCTAAAGAAAACTCCAATGCCGGAGTTCGTACTGTTTTGAGTCCATTGAAGAACATTGCCGAGGAAACCGGAGCAGCATTTTTGCTGATCCAGCATACCGGCAAGGCGGCCCGGAGGTCCATGTCCATGCAGCAACGAGTCTTGGGGACAACAGGAATCGTGGCTTCATGTCGCGCGTCGTTCTGCCTTTTCTTCGACCAAAAGACGGGGCACCGGTTTTTCGCACCGATGAAAAATAATTTGACAATTGATCCGACTTCGGTGGTGTTCACCATCAATTCCCAAGCGAATAGTGGACAGGTTCAGATCATCGACTGTGATCTTGACAAGACCGCCGATGAGATTGAGGAAGACATGAAGGAATCCCAACAAGGACGGGGACGAAGGCCAAACAAATCGACCGAGGTGGAAAACTGGTTGCGGGATTTTCTGAAAGATGGATGCAAACGAGTCGGCAGTGAAAACGATCTGGTGCCAGGAAGTATCTGTTACGAAGCCAAACTGGCCGGTCACTCTTGGGCAACTGTCAGACGCGCCAAAGCCGCGATTGGTGTTACATCTTCAAAGGAACTCAACGTCTGGTTTTGGTCCTTGCCTAATTTGCCTGACTTGACAGAGCAAGAAGCTCAAAGTCATGAAGACCCTACACTCGCTAATTTTGAGCTTCTTGGTGTGACAACCTAAAACGACGTATTGGACGGTGGTTACGGTTTGGACGAAAAGCAAGAAGCGCAAGAATCTCAAAGTTGCGTATGCACAGAGAATTTTGAGCTTCTTGCCTCCGGAGCCGATTCCGGCGGTCAAGAACAGACCGGAGATGTGGTCATTGTCGGTCCGCATGGTGGCTGCTTGCTGAAGTCAACTTCTCGTCCGAAGCGGAAATGAAATTCGGAAGGTTCACATTCTTCATTGTGGATTCCAGCACGGCTCGACCTGCCTGCCGCCCGCCTGTCGGACGGACAAGGCAGGCGGGCCGTATTTCATTCCAGTGTAAATTCCCATCGAAAAACGGGAAATGAGCAACCGTGTTTTATTCGTTTACGGATGAATTTCTTCAAGACGTTTATTAACTCTCTTTAAGACGTTAATTTAAGCCATTGTATATCAATGTTTTGCATCACCTCGCAACAATGATGCAAAACAAAAAAATATTCTCTTCTTCTCTGGTAGAATCGTTGGCAGGTGATTCCATACGAGTATTGGAGCCACCTTGCCGAATATGGCAAAGAATAAAACAATTTTTGAGAAAGCAGAACATGCAAGTTGAGTGTGAAAGAAAACTATTGTCCGTGAAAGAGACACCCAAGGGCTTGAACATCGAGATTCAGGGGGAAGAATCCAGAGAAGAGCCGGGAATATCCGTCCCGAAGTCTGAAGCCCAAAATCCGGAGCCTGACGAACTGTTTTTCGACCTGAAAAATATCATGGCGGAGTCTCCCACCGACGATGGAAATGCGAAATCAGAAGATGAAATTGAACCGTCAGAGTCGTTCCCGGTCGATGCGATGCCTGAGGTGTTGCGAGCATTTGTGGTGGAAGCGGCCAATTCGATTGGGATTGACCCCGCTTTCGTTGCCGTCCCAATGCTGTCGGTTGTTTCCGGCACGATGGGACGCTTGTTTCAGTTGCAACTCAAACAAGACTTCTCGGTGTTGCCCACGATTTGGACTGCCGTTGTCGCTTCGTCAGGAACCGGGAAAACTCCGGCACTCAGTAAAGTTTTGAAGCCGATTCGTCATTGGCAAAAAATTGCCGATCAGGGCTGCAAAAGCAACAGTGGCGAATACGAGGCATACTTGAAGCGTTGCCAACAATCGAACTTCGCCCTGTCTCTTGAAAAACCAGTGGGACCGACAGGCGAACAATTTTTGGTCAATGACGTTACCATCGAAGCTATGGCGGAAATCTTCAGGAAAAACCCTTTCGGCGTCATCCTCTCACGAGATGAATTAATTGGGTTTCTTCACGGTTTCGACGTTTACCGTGGCAGCACAGGTGGTAGGGGTTTGGCTTTTTGGTTGGATGCTTTCGATGGCGAACCTATTCGGGAGGATCGTAAAACCAGATGTAAAATCATTGTGCCAACTCCGTCGGTGGCAAGTCGTTGCCTGTTGACAATCGTGAGAGTATAAGAGGGTCAATTCATAATAAAAACACAAAGTGTTGTGTTTATTGAAGTTAAGAGGTCAAGGCTTGACGAAAAACACCAGAAAAATAGGAATTCAATGGAGAAAAGGACCTTAAAACGATCTCCGTTCCCTGCGGGACAGTGTAAAGCATGACAGCAAAACGACAGGGAAAACAATTAAGTTCAGGCTTGCGCAGTTTGACGCAAGCGGGTATAATAAGAATAACAAAAGAATTTGGAGAAAATATTCATGGCGAGTTTATTCAAAGTGAAAACCAAAATCGGCGAATCCTACAAAATTCAAGAGATGGTAGGTGGCAACCGTAAAACGATAACACTGGGAAAAATGAGCAAAAAGGCGGCAGAAACGATCCAAAGCCGCGTCGAAACGATTCAATCACACAATCTGTCCGGGCTACCCTATCCGCCGGATGTGGCGCAATGGTTGGGCACCATCGGCGATGATCTTCACGCAAAACTCTCGAAGGTGGGTTTGGTGCCGGAGAGACACACAAGAAAACTGGCATCTTTTTTTGAAGCGTATCTGAACGAGCGTTCCGACCTGAAGCCACGAACAAGAGCAAAATACGCAACATCTATCAAAAGCCTGGTTGATTACTTTGGTGATGTGCCGTTGAAAGATGTAACGCATGAGAAGGCCGCTTTGTACCGGGTCCATTTACTTCAAGCCGAATTCAGAGAAGCAACAATTTCAAAAATGATCGGCGTGGCACGTCTGTTTTTCGGTGTGGCCCATCGGCGGAAATTGATCGACGATAACCCATTCAAACACGTGGAGACCGGGAGTCAAGTCAACAAAGAGCGGGATCATTATGTCACCCAAGAGGAGACGAACCATCTGATCAACGCCTGCACTAATGCCAAACAACGATTGAGAATTGCTCTTGGTCGGTACGCCGGGTTGCGTATCCCGTCCGAACTTGTGGGGCTTCGATGGTCGGAGGTCAATTGGGAGGCCGGGCGTTTTGTGGTCCATTCTCCCAAGACCGAGCGTAAAGGCAAGGCCAAACGAATCGTCCCGATATTCAATCAGCTTTATCCTTACTTGGTTGAGGCGTTTGAAATGGCGACAGAGGGAGAAGACAGAATATTTCCAGAAATTCATGACAAAAAGTCAATGGGTTCGTGGATCAGAAAACTTGCTGACCGGGCAGGCGTCTCGTTGTGGGAAAAGCCGTTCCAGAACATGAGGGCAAGTTGTGCGACGGACCTCATTGAGATTTATCCGTCCCATGTTTGTGAGGCATGGTTAGGGCACACCGGGAAGGTTGCAGATAAGCATTATAGGCAAGTTACAGAAAGCCATTTTGAAAAAGCGTTGCAAGAATTGCCGTCAGAAAAGGTGTGTACAGAAAATGGTATCGATGTAACTCCTTTTGAGTCAACGAAAAGCCAAGAAAAAAGTGGCACAAAAAGCGTCACAGTACCCGCCGGAAACGGCTTGCAGATAAATGCACCACCAAACAAAAAACCCGTAAATTGCAGTGTTTTGCAACCTACTG
>Ga0123353_10003174_pt1 | contig 20668 bp, 16 predicted proteins | sample TergutLab28metaG_3_FD_92763 | JGI IMG/M metagenome (GOLD analysis project Ga0123353, IMG submission 92763) | Labiotermes labralis P3 segment gut microbial communities from Petit-Saut dam, French Guiana - Lab288 P3 | ecosystem: Host-associated > Arthropoda: Insects > Digestive system > Gut ... | reverse complement strand
AGTCGTAAACATGGTAGCCCGGATGAATTTTCACCTTAATGTTGAGCACATAGTTACCATCCTGTAGTGGCGTCACATTAGCCGCTATTGCAACGGGAGCATAGTCGTTGGTCTCTCCGGGTGTGATTTTGTTGCCGAATGTGCGTATTTGGTGTGCCTTGTAGTCATTTACCCCCTTCTCGCGGCTGTTTATCAAAAAGAACCAGCCGCCCGATTCTGAAAAGAAGAATAGATCTTTGTAGCTATTGTACCATATACGCCACTCGGCAGGGGTAGCAAAATCGACCAACGTATAGCGCGTAAGAATGCGTTTTGCCTTGTCTGTATCTTTACCCGTTTCGAGCATTTTAATGGCTTCGTCAAGAATCCGCTTGTCATAATTGGGAATCCCAAGGCTCTTGGCGTCTTCATCTATTATGAGGTCATTCTTCCTCGGGCAATAGAAATAGTCGTAATTGCTGTCCAAAAAGTCTTTATATGCCGGAACGCCTGATCCAATCGGACCAAAAAGGCCCTTGGAACGCCGTGCAAAATATTGTTCGTAGGTAAGGGAGGGTTGAGGTCTGAATGCCAAAGCGCTCTCCTCCCTCTGGCTAAGAGTTTCTCCGCGAGCCTGCTTCTCTTCGGCCTCTTTTTTTGCTCTTGTCATAGATACGGTGTTGGCTGCTACTGATTTCTCGTTTTTCTCATAAGCCTCGCGCGAAAGGATGTATTTTAACTCTTCAATGGAATTGCGTGCAATCACGTGGTTGTATTTGCGGGCTATGGGGGTTTGTCCCGCAAATTTGGAGATATAGACAATAGCATTGGCCAATACCGGTTTGGCCTCTGCGGTCAAATCGTCCGGTGATGCGGCGAAGCCCCAGTGGAAATAGTTGCCATGGCGACCAAGTGCCACCACATCAGGCTCTTTGGTGCTTGTGCCGCTCGAAATAAATTCCGAATCGGGCGAATCGGTATAACCTCCCGAACGGGAGATCATCCCCACTCGTTTCTGCCGGTCATTTGCAAGGTCATACGTTTGTACGCGCCACATCGGGGTCTTGTCGGGCACTTTTCCGCCCTCAAAGAAATAGGGAAGCGAAAAGAAAGGTTCGGGTGTAGGTTTGTTTACTACGGTCATCTTTACGGCAAACGGGCCGTGGAAGATGGGATGTTCTGCTCTCAAACTGAGTGCATCTGAATAGAGGCACATTCAGTATTGGTCGTGCTTGGTACCTACGCGGCGACCAATAACGTTGCTCATCTCTCCTATGGTGAGCATTGGACGGTCAAAGTCTTGAGATAGGTACCCTGCATAGAGGTCAATATCTCTGCCGTAGTCTGAATAGGCCGGAAAAGTTGCCTTAGGGCGTCCGTCAATGACGGTTACGTCGTACTTATATGACAACTCCTGAACGTAGCTGTCGGCGTGGATAACGGTTACGTGGGTAAAGTAGTCGTTCAAAAATTTCTCAAACGATTTCATCCGCTTTGCCACACTTGCGTTCAACACGTCCGAAGAAGCGTCACGGCCGGAGGAAGAGATGTCGGCTGATCCGCCCACATAGAGCACCTTGAGGTCACTCTTTTTGATGGGCGATTGGGCGCTCAACGATGCAGGAAGAAGCAACGCGAGCGATAAAAAAAAGATAAGGGTTTTATTCATCATATTGTTTTTGTGTTAGCATCAAAATCCTATCGCTGAGTCGGAGTAGCCCCTCTTTGAGTGGGATTCTTGAGTCTCTCTAATGTGCCTTTATAGGTTTCAATATATCTCGGGTCTTTTTCTGTTTCAACGGCAATTTCATACAAAGCGATTTGGTGCTGACGAGAAACATCCCGATCGATCTCCACATTAAATCTTCTCATAGCAGTGTTGTATAAATTGAGCACCGTATTCCTTTCAGTCGTATTCAGTTCAGTAAGAAGCATATTCTTTGTGTCTTCAAAATGCGCATCAGTATCTTTGGCTTTCATATTCTTGAGGATTGCAGCCCAATACTTGGCAAAATTTGAGCTAAACATCGGATCTGAGTTGTACTTTTTCACTTCAGTCTCAAAATCTGTCACAGTTTCGGGTTTTTCAAGATTCAGAACGCCAAACTTGTTCGAAAGATGGCTGTTTACTTTTGAAAAGATGAACGCCTTGTACTGCTCTTCTCCCATGGCATCGGATACCTCTTTCTTGTTTTTCAGCATAAACTCCACGATGGGAGAGTTCATATCCGGAATGATTACGTTATAGAGTTCAACGCTCTCTTTAGAAAAGTTCTCTTTCACACTCCTCTTTGCAAAGAAACTGAGCAGAAGTTCCTGGGCCTGACTACGGAAGTAAACACGATTGAGGTCCCTGATATAATCCAACGTATAGGAGGGTTCCGTCTCCATCCTCGCCCTTTTGAATGCCCAGCTATTTTCGGGCTTCATGGCATTCTTGACCCTTTCGATGAACTGCGGGGCTTCGCCCCCGAAACCGGTAAATCGGGTAAACTCTTCTCCATTTCCATCAATCAAGATAAAGGTGGGATAGGCAGAGTAGGTATATTTTTCACCAATTCCATCAGGATCTGCAAGGTCAAGTTCATACTTTAACAAGACCACATTGTTGTTAAAAAAATCTCCGGCTTCTTTTGAGGGAATCACGTTCGCCTCGAGTTGCTTACATGGCCCTCACCACGTAGTTGAAGCAATAACCATCACCAACTTATTTTCGGCCTTTGCTTTTGCAATAGCCTCATCTAAGGACATTTTTTGGTAAACCACCTGACCCATTGCAGAGAATGAGCAGAGTGCAGCAATCATTAATAAAGATATTTTTTTCATAAAAAAGTATTGTAAGTTTGTTTGAATACGTTATTCACGTTTTGGTTCTATTTTGCCATGAATTCTTCAACTTGAGTGTAAAATTCTTTCTCACTTCCTCCCCGCAAAAGGATTTTGCCTTGTGGATCCAAAAGGATTTTTGTTGGAAAGCCCTGAACGTTAAAGATGGTAACAAAATTTTTATCCTCTCCTCTGCCAATCATGATGTTGTGCCAAACATCCATATTGAGCCTCTTTACGCCGTCTTTCCATATATCCACGGTTCTATCGTTGGAGATGGCTACCACCTCCAATTTATCCTGATGTTTGTTTCTGAATGCGATCAAATCGGGCATTCCTTGTACGCAAGGGCCGCACCAAGTGCCCCAAAAATAGACAATGGCATATTTGCCCCTCATATTTAGCAGGGAAAAAGGCTTGCCGGCGTAGGAATCGTCTGTCTCTATGTTGGGACTCATTTGACCAACGGCGGTTAAATAAGCGCCGGTTACTCGATCGGATACAGCTCTGTAAATATTGTTAGTACCGTATTTTCCTTTATCAACTTTAGCCAATAAGGGCTTAAGATCGTCAGGGTCTATTCGACCTCTGCTGAGCAACATATCGCTCATCAGCCATAAGGCAGCCAAACTATTCGGATTTTTTTCTAAAAAATCCATTTGCACTTTGGCCAATTCTCTTCCTAACTCCATTGACTTTCGGCCGGCTGCTTCTGTTTCTGCAGATGTTACCCCCGATTGCCTCGATACCAATCCTAAATTGCCGATTTCACTCAAGAGCGGCATCTGTTTTTCATTCAGTTCAGCAAAATAATCATTTTCGCCGCCGTCTCTTGCAAATACGCTCATGTAGTCTTTGCCTGTAATGTCTCCCTTAACGCTGAATTTAGCACCCGGATAGACGATAAACCATAATTGTTCCGATTTCGTAGGTAGATATCCTCCTCCACCGGGGATTGTTTTTTGCACACTAAGCTCATCACTCATCCATAGCCTGATCACTGTGGCCTCTTTGGCCGTTCCTTTAAAGACGAACTTTCCATCTTCTATTTTGACTCCTCTTTGGTTATACCTTTTCATCATGAGTACATCTACAGCATCGTATGAAATGCCTTGCGAATCGCCGAATATGGTTACTGACGCGCCTGTTGATACTAAGCCTTTGATGTCGAATGTTATTTCAAAGGCGTTGTTTTGAGCGTAACTTGTTGTTACAAAGCCTGCAATCACTATTGCCAAGCAAAGTGTTTTAAATGTTGCTTTCATTATTTTTTTAATTTATTTGTTATCGTACTTTATAGACTATGTCTTTGATTTTGGCAAAACCGGTGTATTGCTCTGTTCTTGTCAAGGGAGCGCCATAAAGAGGCACTTGATAGATGCCCACCCTTCCACCGTTGATGCCGGCAGCGCTGTTAAAGGTACAAGCAACAAGATGGAATTGTCTGTTTATATTTTCAGGCGATTGGTCTGTAATGGGGCCATTGCCTGTACCAACAAGTCTGGGGTGTCTGTGCAGGTTAAATCTGATGCGTGTAACCTCTTCTCCGGAGTTGACTACCGTAGAGGTAATATCTGTGGTTACTTGAGTTGCAAGGTTATAGACATAAACTTTACTGCTCGTGGCGTAGTACATCAGCGGAAATTGAGAGTGGAAAGCGAAGTGCTCTGCCTGCTTGAAGTCGGGCGCCGTTACCACCTCTTGGTAGTAGTTCTGAAAAAAACCGGTTCCACTCATATCGACGCCACAAAGGGAGCGCTCTCCTGCGCTGTTCTCCAAGATCGCATACACATTCCCCTGCCCATAGCGCGTGCCCTCCATGTAAACCAACTCTTTTCCTGTTTGCCAGGAGAATAAATCATCCGGGCCATCCACAAGAGGAGAGAGGCGTTGTGAATTTGCACCACTCACAACATTTGGGCCGGTTACAGCCCCTCTGAAAGCCACAAAACGCTTGTTATCAATATCGTATAGCATGGCTGAGGTGCCATTTGGCCCCGTGGTTCCATCTCTTACTTCGCTGAACCCGAAGTATGGGGCTACCCTAAATTCGGGAGGAGTTCCGGGCTCGGTGGTGTTTATCGCAGAACCAAAAGAAGATGCGGTCGCCGTATTATCTCTGCAATAAACATTGCCCCCGACTGAGAAAGAAACCGAATATCTGTGGTTGTATGCATTATCTCCTCTTATCGCAAACGATGAAAAGTGGGTCATAAGCTCCCCCGGAGAAAATATAAAATTATTCAGGTTAAATTCACTGAGTTCATCCGATGCTAAAGTATTAAAATTAAGGTGATAAGACCCTTCTTTTGAAAAGATGATGATTTGGTTTCCGGGGCTTTGGGCCATTGGCTGAAATCCCAACTGGGTAGCATGGTGCAATGTGGGCAATCCTTGGGCAACGTCATAGATCGTTTCGATTCGTTCGGAAGATATTCTGGAGATGAAGTCTAAACGCACTCTTTCTTGAGGCCCTTCGTTGCAAAGCACCATCCAGCCCATATTTGTTGTAGAACCTACCACGATAATCGTGAAATGCGACGTACTAATGCCGGTTCGTTTGTCAATTACCCTCATCCAACACTGATACCTGCCGGGAGGGTAAGCGGCGAGGATATCAATGCTGAAATTCCCTGTGGTGTTAAGTGTATCAAATACATTTCTCGAGGGCATAGTATTGGCATCAGTACGTCTCATTTCATACAAAACCGTATAGTTGGGATGGTTATTCCCAATGATGCCCTCCTTTAAGGAGGTAATGGTTGGGATAAGGGTTATATTGTCCACAAAACCAAGCAGTTCCAATTCATCCGGCAAGCCTGTTATGGTAATCTCATCCAATTCGGTATAATCGTAGTTTCCCAAGTCATTGAAACATCCGGTGGGTAACAGTATGGCCGTCAGCAGTGTAAATATAAAAATAAGTTTTTTCATCACAAATTGTTTCTAATTATTCAATTGTTGGTATTAGTTAGTCATAAGCGGAATAGTCCACTAAATAGGCGTTACCTAATTGCATAAAATCACCATTGATTTCGCGCATCGGTGTTCCTGCATCGGCAAGTCTTTGAAGTTCGGCACGAAGCCTTAATGCGATTACCGCTGCTGACCCCGAAAGAGCTACATCAAATCTTTCAGGTTCCCAACCAAGCACTTCCTGGACAAACAGTTGTTTTTCCGGGCTCCATGCACCCCACTCTCCGGATCGCCAACCCATAGGTTGTGAATAGATATCACTAACGTAAAATCTAAATCTGTCGGCACTAATAGTGCCTCCTGTGGAACTATAAACAGACGAGCCTTTTTGCTCTGTCATAAAAATTTTGAAATGCTCGCTCTCTTCTAATTTCAACTCTAACCGAACCGTATCTCTTCTCAAATTAGTTGTGCGGTTGAACCTTACCCTAACATGAGTTTCACTTTCTCCTGGAGGGATAACCACCGAACTTAAATCAATACTGTAGTGCACTCCATTAACGGCTGTGGTGCTGTCCTGATCAACCAAGATTTTCACAGTGCGGGGATAATTTTTTACCTTTCCCATGGTGCGAACAGTTGCAAAAAGCATTGTATCTGTCACTTCTATAGGTACGCGGGAAAAAGAAAACCGACTGGTGGTATAGTAGGAGGATGTATTATACCTCCACATACCACCAACTGCGTTGTTAGAGTTCCAGTAGCCCTGAAAATAGACGCCTGTCTCTTCCAAATCGAACAGCATGATGTCATTTTCTTTACAGGCTGTAAATGCCATACAAACCATTAGTCCGAACAACAATTTTTTTAGATATTTTATCATAGTAAGTAATTTTTTAGTTAAACCGTTTTTATTTCATTTCTCTTGTGGGCAAGGGGGGCTTGTATGCGGCTTCCGTGTAGTTAAAGGCTGCTGCCGCCACACCATTTTCGCCGGATGACATATTACGTGCAAGCCGTTTGAAGTAGAAGAATATTTGTCCCTCCCCAAAAAATTCGCGCAGATATTCCATACTAATAATATTTGCAAACTGCGCATCGGTATAGGCTGTAAAGGTGGCAGGAAGTATCTCCGGCAAACCTCGACGCACGCGCATAATATTGAGCCAATGGAACGCTCCATCTCGTGTGGGTTCACACTCCGCAGCAATGTAGAAAACCTCCGAAAGCCTGAGCAGGGAGATCATCCTCGAGAAAAAATGCTCCGGCTCCGGATTATCTGCGGTGGCTGCGGGTTGTCTAATAGATTTGTATTTGGTAAATACGTGTCCTTCAAATCCTCCCGCTGCGCGTTCCCATTGCGATATGGCGCGATAGTCAAAGAGTTGTTCGTCTGCAAGCCAGGATGCACCCCCAAGTTCAAAAAGATTACCCCTTGTTGTAAGGTAGTTTGCACGGGGTTGCAGGGCTTGAGTAGCGCTCGCCACATCAACGCCAAAATAGCTCGTAAATGCTTGATCGCGATTCTTGAAATAGATCCCCGTCAATACTTCTGAAGAGAATACCCTGTCGGGGTCAGTCAGGTTTGAAAGCAACTTTATGGGATCAACCGGAGGAAAATGCTGATGCACCTTTGGGTCTTCAAGAAGAGCCTTTGCTGCAATCAAGGCATTGACCTTATCGCCACAATAGAGATAGACCCTCGCTTTGAGCGCTTTTACGCCATAGTAATTGAATCTGAATTGGCGATAGCGCAGCTGTACCGACTCATTTTCTTCTTCGAAAGCCATGGGCCCTCTTGCAATCACGGGGTCGTTTGCAAGTAACTCCTCCGCCCTGTTAAGGTCCCGAATGATGTTATCTTTTATCTGGCTAAAAGGCAACAACGGCAATACCGTTACCTTTGTGGATTCGTTGTAGGGAATGGATAGGTCATCCGGATTGTCGTTCCAGCGCGGCCCAAACAACCGGAGCATATCAAAATGGAGAAAGGCGCGCACAGCCAGCATTTCACCCTCTATGATGCCGGCTTCTAAAGGAGACAGTACCCCCTCTTGCTTGTGCACTTGCTCCATCAAGATATTGCTCGCCAAAATCAGTTCGTATGCCCTTTGCCAAACCCTGCTCAATGTGGATGCTACGGTGGACTGTCCGTAACTATTACCGGCAAGGTTGTTGAAGTAGGTATTGGTCGGATTGACGGTGTATCTTCTTGACATGATGTCGAGCGCCTCGTAGGTCATCACACGTCCGTAGAGATCGCTTGCCGAAATGCCGTTGTAAATCCCGTTTACAGCGATATAAACCCCTCCCTTGGTGGCATAAAGTTGCTCTGCCGTTTGTTTGTCTTTTGGAACAATATCTAAAAATTTGGAACAGCCTTGCAACACGCAAGTTGCCATGATTATAAGTAATATATATTTTAGTTTCATCACTGTATTCTTTTAAAAATTAAACGATAAGCCAACATCCATAGTTCGGGCAAAGGGGTATTGAATACCGCGTTCGACGCGAACGGTTGATGCCCTAAACACATCACGCATGGAGAAAAATGCCTTTAAGTTGCTTAGATTCAGTTTTTTTATCCATCCATCCGTAAATTGGTATTCGATGTGGAGTGATTCGAGCGTAAAAACATTCTCTCTTTGTACAAAGCGCGAAGTCATGGGCGAGCCATTTATATCTCGTATGTCTTTAAAACGGCTGAAATCCCCCGGATTTGTCCACCTTTCGTATAAGGCTCTTCGGTCCTGATTCATTGCAGGATCTACACCTTCTACTTTGTCGCGAACAACAGAGTTGAATAGATCGGCGCCATACCTGTAGCGAAAATTAAGGTTGACCGTAAGCATTTTCCAGGTAAATGAAGTACCTATGATACCTTCCAACTTGGGGCGTGTATTGCCAATAACCACTTCGTCGTCGTAAGAGAAGTCATAAGTATATCCCCCCTCTTTTTTGACGAAGAGCTCTCTACCTGTCGAGGGATCTATACCGGCTGAGCGAACACCCCAAAGATCGTCGGGGTCGGCGCCATCAAAATAGCGGGTCGTACTCACACCGCGGCCGGAGCTGTTGAACAGGCTGAGCTGATCACCAATATTGTCTATGATGTTTTTTTGTGCGCGACCGTTCACCCTCACATTCCAAAGGATGCGGCGATTTAAATCCCGAAGAATATGATAGGTTGCTGTAAATGTAAGCCCTTCCGATGTCTGTTTACCGGCGTTGGTAAAATAGACTGAGGTGCCAGACGAAAGGGGTGTTTCTACCCGCACAAGCAGCGGATCGGTTACCTTGTGGTAATAATCAAAATTAACAGAAAGCCTGCGATCAAGAGCCGTCAGGTCAAAGCCTGCATTTTTATCCACAGTTACTTGCCATTGCAAATCGGGATTTCCTATTTGATCAGGCAATGCTCCGATTCCGAAATAATTGACGATACCGTATTGAAAAGAGTAGGTAAGCAGAGTGCTTGCCGAGTTAAAGTTTTGGTTTCCGGGGTTTCCGATGGATGCCCGAAGTTTTAGGTGGTTAATCCATTTTGCACTGTTTTTAATGAAATCTTCGCGGTGGAGGTTCCATCCCAAACCGACCGACCAGGTGGTGTTGAATTTTTGGGTCGTTCCAAAAACGGATGAGCCGCTGGTGCGCAAACTGAAGTCCATCAAATAGCGATCGTCGAATGCATAGCCTGCATTAAAATAGGCATTAACCGATCTGGAAATGCTTTCGGAGTAGGTAGCGTTTCCATTCTGTATATAACCACCGGCAAAAGGAGGATGAGAGAAGCCTCCCAAAGGAAAGCCTTCTACTCCATAACCTTGCGACAAAGAACTGTTGCTGTAAATATTGCCTCCGCCAACAAGATGGATGCGATTTTTCCCAAGCAGTTTGGCATAAGCGGCCGTAAATTCGCCCTCGTAGCGGTTGCCCCGCTGGTTGGTTGCGCGAAATTCGCCACGCCTTATTGCCTCCTTGTTCATGATTTGCCTCGAATCTTCCGGGGATGTAAAAATTTCCGTTTCATTAAAATCGGCAGTAATTCCGAATCGACCCCTTATTTTCCACTCAACGGAGGGGAACCACTCAGCAATAAAGAAATTACTGAACCCTACGTTGGAGCCTTGATTGCGGCTGTTGAGCCTTGCATTCCATAACGGATTAGGTACAATGTGGTTGTAGGGTATATTTGGGCTGGTAAACCTTTTGTATTCGAGCCATTGTTCAATAACACCTTCATCGTTTGTCTTTTTGTAGTAAGGATTGGTATGGGCAAACTCAACGAACGGAACGATTGGATTGGTAAAACCTGCTATATTTACCGAAGATTTGTTGGAGAACTGAAATTTTGAAACGCGGTAGGTCACGTCAATATTTGCTCCGATCACATCTCTTTTCGAATCTTTCATTACCCCTGTAATGCCATTATAATTGGCTCCAATTCCAAACATAAAACTCTTTTCGCCACCGACAGCATGCAGCGAGTGTCTTTGGTTAATACCCACGCGCAAAGGCTCGGCCAACCAATAGGTATCAATACCTTCGGCAAGCGCCCGCAAACGTTCTTGATACCAAAGTTCATATTCTATACGCGAACCTCCTACAATTAACCCCTGATTATATACGCCTGCCAAATATTCAAATTCTACTTTCTCTTTAGCATTCATCAAATTATAACTTGTCAGGTCGGGTATGGAGATATTCGCGCTCCCATTATAGCTCACCCTCAATCTGCCGGCCGTTGGTTTCACCGTTTCGACCACCACCACGCCATTGGCCGCTTTGGAGCCGTAAATCGCGGTGGAAGCGGCGTCTTTAAGAATGGTAATGGATTCGATACGGTTTATATCAAGGTCGTTGATTACTGCCAAAGACGACTCAAAACCATCGAGGATAAATAGGGGCTGGTTGGGGTCGGTGTCGAGTTCGTCCCGCAAACCAAGCATACTTGATTTACCTCGCACCTCAATATCGGGCAAGCGGTTAGGGTCTGAACCGAATTGTACGTTTTCCCGTATTGCAAACGATGGGTCGAGGGTTTTAAGGCTTTGCAGTACGTTACTTGTACCCATGCTTATCAGCTCTTTTTGGCCAAAGGTGGCCGCAGATCCTGTAAAACTTTCTCTGGAACGTGTATAGATCCCCGTTACCACCGCAGCCTGCAACCCCGTTTCGGTTGACCTCATCCTTACATCCATAACCTTACTCGGGTCAACTTTTAGCTCGAGAGGTTCGTAGCCCACAAAGGAGAACCGCAATACACTCTCTGCACCGGGGACATTGACCGCAAAAGTGCCATCTTCAAGGGTGATGGTTACCGTTGTAGTCTCTTTCACAAGCACCGATACAAAGGGTATCGCTTCGCCTGTGGCATCATCAATCACCTTTCCGGTAATTCGGATTTGTTGGGCAGCAGGCGGAACAACGGGTGCAACAGGCACCGGTTTAATAATCACCACATCGTCCTGTACTTCAAAAGTCAATCCGGAGCCTGAACAAGCGCGGTTTAAGACTTCGAGCGCTTCAGTTTGGTCGGCATTCAGCTCCTTTATCTTTACTGCTTTTGTCTCGGCAGTATTGTAAATGAAGCTAAAAGAAGTTTGTTTTTCCAACTCCCAAATTACGTCGTGCAGGCTCACATTGGTGAATCGTACACTAACGGGTTGAGAAGAAGCAACGGCATGGATACCGGCCATACCAAGCACCCATACACAGCAAAACAGTTTTAGTTTAAAAAAATAATGGCGTTTCTTCATAGTAGTTATAGGTTAATAATTGTTCAATAATTAAAAATAATGGTCTTATTCTGAATTTGATACTTCACTTTATCCGTATGTTCAAAAGCGCGGAGGAACAGATTGATGTTGTCGTATTTACAAAATTTACAGCCAAATACGAGGGTTTTAAGGCGCTCATCCTCGTATATGACTTCGTCAATATCGTACCAACGGGAGAGGTAGTGCATAATTGATTCCAACGTCCAATCTTTAAAATAGAACATTCCGTTGTTCCACGCTACGTAAGCCAATACATCCACTTCACGAACAGATAGCGCTCCGGTATGACGGTCAAAGAGCACCTGCTGCGAGGGGGAGAGGATGATGGTGTCGCTGTTGTTGCTTGCGGTAACTTTTATCAAACCGGTCACTAAGGTGGCGCTGCAATGGGCGTCGTCGAAATAGGAAGATATATTAAAAGAGGTACCCATCACCTCTATCTGCAACTCTTTGGTTTTGATGATAAAGGGCTGGCTGCCCGGTTTTACCTCGAAGAATGCCTCGCCCTCCAACTCAACAACACGGGGGCCATTTCCAAAATCAATCGGGAAGGAGATGGCGCTCATGGCGTTTAAGCGAACAAAGCTGCCGTCGCTGAGGTAAAAAGCGTACTCTCCGCCTCGTGCAGTCTCTATCTTGTGAAAAGCAGGAGCCACAGTAAGCTCAGGCTCAGATGCCGGTGGGTCTGTCTCTTTTTTCTCTTCTATTTTGTAGTTGCTGTGCTGGTCCAACGCTACAAATGAACCGTCTGCCAAGGTGAGGGTGGCTTTGGTACTCCCCGGAACAATAAGTTCAGATACAACATATTCAGGTTTGGGCTCTTTGCCGCCACTGACCTGATTAACATAATAGAGGTATCCCGCAGAAAAGAGAATCAGGAACATGGCTGCATATCCAAGCCTGAATAACACAAATCTTCTTTTTTGGCTCTCTTGTTTTCGCCGGAATCGGTTCCAGGCAGTAGCGCTGTTGTGGTGTCCGGTTTTTGAGTGGAGTTCTCTTAGCGTGTCTGCATGCACCAATCTATCAAACAACAACTTATTGTGTTCTGATTCATTTTTCCATTGGTCTAATTCCGTCTGTTCCTGAGGCCCGATATTGCCGACTACATATTTAGCAATCAGCCCCGCCACATTAAAGTCTGTTTTTAGCATATTGATTCTTTTCTGATCTCTATACTTAAAACAGGCAAGTCGCTATTTTGGGGTAAGCGCTACATACATTATTTTCCGGCAGTGAATCAATATTTCCCGGCAGTGAGTAAAAGCACGTTAAGTAAGAGTAGGAGGTGGTCTTGCAGACTTTCTCGCAATCGCCTGTAACCAATCTTTTTATGTGTATGTACGGTGCCCTCTGCGATGCCTAAGGTTGCGGCGATAGTGCGGTTATCTTTTCCATCCCAGGCCAGCAACATCACCTTTCGGGTTTGCTCCGGAAGCGCCTGAATAGCCTCCCAAAGGATTCGGAAAAATTCCTGCTCAATCACATGGTCATGAAAAAAATCTTCGCTTTCAATAGTCACAAACCACTCTTTATACTTCTCCTCCACCTTAAGGTGTGCTAATTTGTTCAGCGAGGCGTTGCGGACGGTAGTGTATAAAAAGGACTTTATGGCATAGAGGTTGAAAAAATCTTTACGCCGGTGCCAAAGTTTGATAAAAGCCTCCTGTACCGTATCGGCTGCATCTTCGAAATTATCTAAGTAACGTTCTGCAAAAAGACATAATGGAGCGTAGTGCCCATCAAAAATCTTCTTAAATTCTGATGAGTGTGTGATATTTATGTTACTCTCTTCTGACATTTTTCCGATACATTCCGACCTCCAAAATTAGGCAATATTTTGAAAAAACCAAACTAATGACGTTTGTACGATTTTATGTCTATATTTGCACTTTCACAATTTAATTTTCGTTTTCATGAAAAAAATCATTTTATCTTTGGTCGCAGCGCTCTTCTCATTTTCTGCAATGGGTCAGGTTGTGTACCAGAATCTATCATTAGATCAGGCCATTGAAAAAGCAAAGGCTACCAACAAGTTGGTGATGGTCATCTGTTCCGCCACATGGTGAGGGCCATGTAAGCAATTAGAGGCGAACGTGATTCCCGAAAAAGTGGCAGGAGATTATTTTAACAATAATGTGATCCTGTTGAAGTATGAACTCGACCTTGCAGATCCTGATAACATTAAAAACAGGTTCTCCATCGGTGTCTATCCCACCTTCGTTTTTGTTGACGGCAACGGAGAGGAGTTTACCAGATTCTCCGGTTTCGGCGGAGGCGCCGAGGGCTTTATTGAAAGAGTTCAAAATGCAATCAGGCCCGAAAACAGTTGGGCGGTCAAAAATGCAAAACTGTGGCCCAATCCGGAGTATGTTTTGGAGCATATCAAGGCGCTGCAAAATGCGTACATGAATGATAGGGCAAGAGATCTCTTTACTGTTTTCTTTGCATCAAGGAGCATTCAGGAGAACTTTTCAGGAGAGGACAATCTGAAGTTAATCAATGAAATGACTACAAGTACCGACTCTCCTGTTGTTATGTTCATGTTGAATCGTTCCGGTGATGTAGCCAAGGTGATGGGAGAGAAGGAGTTTAAGAATTTTCTCACCTCAAAATCACACTTGCAAATTCAGAGTAAGTTGCGGGATTTTGATATTGGAAAGCCGGAAACTGTGGAGGTTGTTGTAAACGAACTGAAGAAAATGAATGACAACCCTTGGTTTTCAACAAACTATACACGATTTTTTGCAGATAATATCGACAACATAAAGGAAAAGAACTTAGACGCTATTTTTGAAAATACCAAAAAAGCGCTCTCACGTGACCTTAGCGCGGTGGAGCGGTCGGCGATTCTCTCTTTCTATTCCGGAGCCGCAAGAATGGCTCAGGTGGAGGTTGATCGCGAAACTTCAAGGGAGCGATCCATCACAATCTATGAAATTGCCATTGCAGCGGAAAAAGACCCCAAAGCGTTAGAGAGCCTTGAAAGCGCTTTGGAACGGATCAAAAACCCACAGCGTCGCCCCGCAGGTGGCACCGCTGCCATTCCGCTAAGGTAACTGCCATACCGCTAAGACACGGCAGTCACAACGCTTAGTTACTGCCATACCGCTAAGGTACTGCCATAACGCTAAGATTTCGACCATACCGCTAAGACGGCAGTCACAACGCTTAGTTACTGCCATGCCGCTTACATAAAAGTAAAAACCCCCGCTGCCATTTCACTCACGAGGCAGCGGGGGGGCTCTACTAACAGATTTTCAAAATTAGTTTAGTAGCTTGTTAAGCAGTGATTTGATTTCTGAAGAAGATGGGCGGGGCGCGTTGATTGAGACAATGTTTCCCGCTTTGTCAAAAAGTAGGAAGCGGGGGATGCTGTTCACCTGATAGAATCTGGCTACATCACTCTCCCATCCGTTGCCGCCGTAGAGTTGAACCCCATGGGAGCCTTTCTCTTTCAAGAAGTTTTCCCATTTGGGTTTGTCTTTGAGCACGTCCACTGAAACGCTCATAAACACAATGTCTTTTCCTTGATACTCTTCAATCAATTTTTCAAAGTAGGGCGCTTCCTGAACACAGGGGCCACACCATGTTGCCCATATATCCACATAGACCACGCTTCCTTTAAAATCGGACAGAGAAACTGTTTTGCCGTGAATGTCTGTGCCGCTAAAGTTGATGGCAGGTTGTCCAGGCTTGGTCTCTTCCTGAGCGAGGAGGGTAACAATTTCAGATGCCCGTCTCTTTTGGTCGGAGTTTTTAATCAGGTGTTCGCGTCCTTTCATGAGGTCAACGTACCCCACATAAGATTTGAGGTTTGACGCTTCGCGAAGCAAATACTCTCCTTTTAAGGTTTCGTCTGCTATTTCACCAAGAATCTTCTCCAAGGGCACATCAGCGGGATTGACCCCCTTGACGATATTTCTGCGGTAGAAGAGCTCCGACAAGAGCCAGGAGCCAAAAGGATGAGCCATCAGATTTGCATTCTTTGTCAATTCAGCAGGGGCAAGCCTATTGTAAAAATCGGGATACTCCTCCAATGTTGGATGAAAAAAGCGAGGCGTAACTAAGAAAAAGAGGGCAGTATTGTAGAAGTCAACCGTTTGGAACGATGAAAACCCACGTTCAAAGACACGGTTGTTGGTCGCTTTGCCTGCAAAGGGCTTTTTCAGATACTCTTGTAGAAGAGGGAAAAAGTCTTTGTAGGTGGAGGTGTTCTTCATAAAATAGAGCGATTGGAACTTTAACGCATGAATGTACCGTTCCCATTGCTCCATCGCTCTGTTTTCCGGAGTGTTTTCACCGGTTAAAACGTAGGAGGTATCGTTCACGGCCACCGACAGGACGTCCCCGGGTTTAAAGTAGAAAACATACTTGTCCATTTGCATCTGCACATTTCCGGCACCAATCGCATAAAATTGCTCTTCCCGAACATGGAAAGCAAACCCAAAAGATCTCTCTTTATCTTGCAAATAATAGGTACTCAGTGGTTCTAAACGTCCGGAGACAATTTGATAGAGGGTGACCTCTTTGGCTCCCGACCTTTCCCAAGTACCGTTAATGATTGCCTGCTTACCGCCCTTGACAGAAGAGGCAACCATAAACAGGGGAAGTAGCAACAGTAGTAACAGAATAATTCTCTTCATGATGATATTCTGTTAACGATACATTACAAAGCGGGCGTTGCCCGTTCCTGTGTAGGTGACCGGCGCATCATTGGTGAGTTCGGGATTTCCTAAGCCCAGAACATTGTAAATGTACATTTTCCAGCCCGATGCACTGTTGGTGAGGATGACTAAATAGTTATACCCTGTGGCTCCGGCGGCGTACAAACAGGTCATGTAGGAGATGGTTTCCCCGGCAGGAAGGTCCAAAAGTTTGTTTTCCCGTTGGGCTAACCCTTCCGCATCTCTATATACCCACACCTGATTTCCATTCTCTGCATAATAGACAAAGTTTCCGGAGTAGGGGGCTGCTTTGACCTCAGCCAAAGGCATTTTACATTCGACGGGAATGGGGTTGAACGAGAGAAAAGGATATGCCGTTGACGACATATAACTAAAGGTGACGGAGGCAAGGAAATATTGATTTGTTCTTTCATCTTGCATCAAGGCATACCCCGAGGCAGTAAGCGCATCTTCGGCCCTCTTTAATAGATTGACCAAGGTGTAAGGCATATTGGTAGGTGATACGCCTATCGGATTGACCGCAGAAGCGCTCTCTTCATTCATCGGGTTAATTGTGTTCCCCGAAGAGGTGGTTGAGAAAAAGGAGCGAGAGACCATATCAAAGCACAACATATTCGAAAACGAGGGGCTAAGCATATCGCTGTGCATGGAGTAAAACCCAATTTTTGGGGCGCTGAGTTTACCTACATTGGCACCCATACCAAAGAGGGCATATATTTTACCATCGTTGATCAAAAATATATCTCCATATCCTGCAGAGGGAATTTTTATCGATTGCGGATTGCAAATTTCAGGGCCGTAAAAAATATCTTCAAAATTCTTAAATAGTCCCATCGTATTGGCATTGAATACTTTAATATCTTGACTGCTCAATATGTGCAATACCTGCTGATTGGCCAAAGTGGTCACCTTTCCCTCTGCATCGGTAACTAACTGATAGTATCTTTGTGATTGATAGGTAATTTGAACGGCCGTCCCCTTCAACCTGCTGTTTTCGGGGGTTGCCCTGTTTAGCAGAACATCAGATACCCGCAGGGTTCCTTCACGGTTGATGTAGTCAAAATCGGTTTCGTTATTGATGTCTTTCAAGACATACCAGCCGTTGACAATATCTGAAGCGGTTACCCGCAGGTCAGTCTGTTTCCGCACATAGATATTCAACTCGGGATTCCTCACTTCAAAGCTGAGAAAATAGCTCCCTACATCTAACTTGATGGGAACATCCAAGGTGCGCTCGGTGGATAAAATCGTCTTCTGAGGCAATATACCTGCGGTAACGGAGGGGGTTACAAACCAACTGTAGGTATAATTTCCGTTGTCATTCGATACCTCCGGAACAATTTTCAGGACATTACCCACAATAACGGTGGTTTCGGGCAGGTCGGCAACCGTTACCGGCAATATTTTGGAGGCATCTTCGTATTCGTAGTTGCCTGTATCGTTGATACACGAGGGGGCAAAAAGTGAGATCAATCCTCCGGCAAGTAGCAGGATTATTAATTTTATATGTTTCATAATCATCGTTATATTAAAATTTTACTAATTCGTCATTGGCTTCTTTTAGGGGATTTTCAGGATTGTCCCTATTATATTCCTGAAACTTTTGAAGAACAACTCCTTGCAAATAGTTTAAAAATCCCATATCGGAGGGAAGCGTATCCCATTCGGTATAGCCTGTTGCGTTTATGATGAAGCGAAATTTAACGGTTCCCCAAGTAGCGCCAAAGTAACGCCACCAATTTGTATCCCAAAGCGCAGGCTTTACCGCCTGAGCGGTGGTAGTTACCAAAAAATTCCGCCAAACATCAATTCCGGGACGAAAATATTCGTTGCCCTCTACGGCCAACTCAAGGCGGACATTTTGCAACGCTAAACTTGAATGTTGCAACAGCACAATCGGAATTTTGGTATTTACTCCGTTTGCCGGTATGATCATCTTCTCTCTGATGCTTGGAGTATCAAACGACACATAGTGAACGCCCGGAATGGCGGCATTCGGTTTGTTGCCGTTGGTTTGGACAATGGAGATGGGTCGGTTGACAGGCTCAGTTCTTCCCATCGCATTTACCTGTACCCAAACAGTATCCTGCTTCAGGTGTTCGATAAAGAAAAATGAGTGGTTAATGCTGTCGTGTTGCTCCCTTGCTTGGGAACTCCATGCAAAATAGATGGCAGGATCGTTCTCATATTTGAGCATTTTATTTTCAACACAGCCTGCCACACAAAGCAAGAGTGCGAATAAAGAGATATACTTATTAATTTTCATTGGATTATCATTTTATTTTTCAAATACTAATTGCTCGCTTGGTTTGGGTATCATATATGCGTTTCCATCTTGAACGGCCGGAAGGGCAAAAGCACCCGGCCAAACATAGTTGCGGTAGTTGTGCCTTTTATAGAAGAAGAACATCTGCCCCTCGCCATAAAAATCTTTGCGGTACTCCCTCTCTACACGCTGTATTCTGGAGGATTCATCAAAAGTGTTCTCTGTAGAGATGTCCATAGAGCGCGCAATACGAAAAGTGCTAAAGTACGTTTTTGCCTCCTCAATGGGGAGGTTTTCAATTAAAATAAGGTACATTTCGGCCAATCGAAGCAGAGGAACCCGATTATTGGTGGCAATTTGTTCATTACCGGTGAATTTTCTGAAATGGTTCAGCTGACGGGAGTTGGAGTATGTTCTCAAGTCCCAGTAACGCAACGACATAGTATTGGGCTTATACCGGATATCGCTTGGACTAACTGTATTGTCAAAACAATTTACGCTTGCCAGCGTAGTTTGCGATTGCGTCAACAGCGCTTCACTCGCTTTAAACAATGGCTCAACAATGCGTTGCAATTCGGGGTTATGTACGCCAAACAGATGCTCGCCATACATGGTAAGGTCATTTAATGACGCATTGTTAAAGTCACTCTCGGTGGTCAAGCGGAATTTGGGCGTTCTATTGTTGTCTTTATTCAGCGCCTCAATCACCATCTTTGCATACTCTGCCGCTTTGTTCTTATTGCCTGTCCATTGATAGAGACGTGCCTTAGTTCCCAAGCAGGCAAAGTAGTTGAATCGTCCCTGACGGTACCAGTGGAAACTGTCATAGAGTTCAACAGGCCTGTTGGTAACATACGGGTAATTCAACTGAATATTGGTATATTCGAGAATTGGGTCAACACTCTTTAAAATCTCTTCCGCGGCGTTTAAGTCTTCCTCAATATTTTTAATCACTTCGGAATAGGGAATAGAGACCAACTTGGCAGGCTCTTTGGTCTTTTCCTTTACATAAGGAATGGCCACTTCCGTAAGTGAACTTTCTGAGGGAACGGGACCAAAAAAGCGCAAAACCTCCAAGTGTAGAAAAGCACGCAACCCCAAGATTTCACCCTTAATCAACAAATCGTTATTCTGTTCAAAAGATACATCCGTTTTCGATAGATTTTCCAAAATGTCGTTCAATTGAACAATGACTTTGTAGTATTGAAGCCAAACAGTTTTAATCAACTGCTCTACTGCCGGATGGGTATAGTCAAAAGAGGACAACCGGTTCATTTCGGCGCCCCTTCCACCACCTGATTCAGTGGGAGGAATCGTCCAATGCCTCGCCAATAACTCCGGAATGTACATGCTGGTATTTCTGCCGTAAAGTTTATCTTGAGCCATTAAAATATAGGCGCCAATTAACGCTTTTTTGTAACCATCCTCATTTGAAAAGAGAACGTTCTCTTTTACCTCCGATCGTGGGTTAACATCTAACCATTCGTTGCAACTATTCAGAAAAATGGCTGCGGTGATTACTCCTATAATAAAATATATTCTTTTCATAATGCTTAAAATCTTGCGGTTAGTGATATTGAAAATTTACGGGTAAAGGGATAATCCAAACCCATTTCCCTCTTGATGCTCGAGAGGTAGAAGATGTCCTCCAAATAGCCTGTTACCGAGAGGTATTGCATACCTAATATTTTGTTGCAGATAGCTGCCGGAATATCGTAGCCGAGACTCATCGATTGGAGGGTAAAGACATTATTTTCCATGATGAAGCGAGAGGTTGCACGGGTAGTACTAAAGTCTTTAACGCTTTTAAAGAGGGCATAGTCGCCCGCGTTTTGCCACCTGTCGCTTAAGGCACGCCGATCGGCATTGTTGTAGGGATAGATATTCTCTATTTTATTGGCCAAAACGTGGTTGTAAATTTGTTCTCCATAGCGGTAGGAGAAGTATGCCCCAAGGTTGACTCCTTTATACCTGAGGATGGTATTGAAGGTTCCCCATACTGTAGGGTCGGTTTTCCCAAAGGGTACCTGATCCTTAGCATCCCAAGTAAAGGTCTCGGTTCCATCTGCCTTTACATAGATCTCCCGTCCGGTGCCGGGGTCAATTCCCCTTGAAGGTACGGCGTAAATGGTGTTGATCGATTGCCCCTCCTTATAGAGGAAACTGGGGTTGACGGAACGACTGTCGTTGTTGTTCAGGTTCATCAACTCATT
>Ga0123353_10003172_pt1 | contig 20671 bp, 17 predicted proteins | sample TergutLab28metaG_3_FD_92763 | JGI IMG/M metagenome (GOLD analysis project Ga0123353, IMG submission 92763) | Labiotermes labralis P3 segment gut microbial communities from Petit-Saut dam, French Guiana - Lab288 P3 | ecosystem: Host-associated > Arthropoda: Insects > Digestive system > Gut ... | reverse complement strand
GGGTTCCAATTCCTTGGTGCCGCTTAAAATGCAGAAAGCTTTGATTTCGCCGGTATCGACAAAATAGTCAAAACAGTTTCCGGCAATTTTTAAGAAGCCGACAACGGTTTTTAATTCATCCCACGAGTCGGTCAGGTGAATGTTTCGGGCGCCGCCGTTTTGGACATACCAGTCGCGGGTAATGTTCGGATAAGCAGCGTGCTGAGTATTGATGCTTTCATAAATCTTTTGGATTTTTTCGGCGTCGTCGGAAACGGAATAGAAACGCCATTGATTGTCTGTAAAATACCGCTCGGCCAAAACGCCGAAAATCTTCATCTTGTCTTGGTTGTCAATTCTCATTCTGTCACCTGAAAAATCTCAATAATGCAATTGAAGCAAATGAATCATGTGTGAAATTTATTTCAACTTATAATTATCAAATATTTTTCAAATATTAATAGCCTACCCCGAATAAACGACATTTTGTACCGAGGTTGAAAAATACCGAAGTTTAGAAATACCGAGGTTTAGAAAATATCGTCTTGGGAATAGCTTCTTCCAAAAAGAAGGGCAATTTCCGCCCTTTGAAGTTCACGTCCCAAATAACCGGCATGACTCGGCTCGGAAATCAAGCCGCCGTTTAAAGCGGTCTCAAGCATAAACGCCGAATCCGTGCCGATGATGAACGTTTTCGGATGGACCGCCACAATAACTCTTTGACCCGGCGTATCGACCGTTTTCAATTTTTCAATTTCATCCTTGTTGAGCCGGTCCGAAAAATAGTTCAATAAATCGGAAACGGATGTAACGCCGATGATAAAATTGCCGGCTTTGTCCGGTTTCCAGCCCCATTTTGTGCCGGGCGCAAAAGCCGGGTTCAGCGGGCCGGACAAAATAAACTCGGAAGGCAGGGCCGCCGGAGCCGCGGATGAATGGACCGAATCCGCCGGCGTTTTTTCAAAATCCTGCATTTTTTCAAAATCCGGCATTTTTTCAAAATCCGGTGTTTTCTCAACATCTTCATCCCTCAAATGCAAGACGTCAAAGACGCCGCTTTTTGAGATTAATAATAAATTTAAATCCGGCCGCTTTCTTTTTTCCTTCAGAAGCAGCAAATCAATTCCCAAATCTTTGGGAGAAGAGCGTAAAAGGTTGGAAAGAAGAAGCATATCGGAAGCCTTTCTCAATTCGCGGACGGAACCTTTTCCCTTGTCGCTGGCATTCGGCGTAAAGAGGACGGCTGCGCCGCAATCATTCGCAAGCGCCGCCAGCAATGCGTTCATGCCTGCCGAGTCGGCATCATATAATTCCGTGACATTGCCCGCGCCGAATAAAACCGGAATATCCGGATTTCTTTGATGAAAAGCAAAATAATCGGAAACCGAAGAAGTCATTCCGCTGCCGGGAGGCGATAAGATCGGATCGGCGATAATTTTTTGAAATCCGGCCGCTTGAGCCGAAGCAATGTTGGCTTCAAGTGTTTCAAGCTTATTTTTTTCGGAAAATAAATCGGGAATGACAACAACCGCAATATCTTTTAAATCAGCGGGCGGCTTTGGGAAGTATTTACCGCTGTATTTACCGCTGTATTTACCGCTGTATTCCCCACTGCATTCACCACTGTATTCCCCACTGCATTCCCCGCTGAGAAGGCGGTCGAATTCAAAGAGGCCGGCGCTGTCCATACTTAAAATTAAGTCTGCGCCTGCCGAAATCCCTGCGAGGATTTGCCGGAATTCGCCGACATCAACGCTGACGGGAACAGAAGAGACTGATTTTGCGTAAGAGACGGTATCTGAAATCATTGTTTCATCGGCGTCGGGCGAAAAACCCAAATCGATCATATCGGCGCCTTCGCCGATTAAATATTTTATTTCAGCTTCCAATTCCGGAAAAGCGAGTGATTCGGCTTGAACAATTTCAGCCAAAACTTTCATTCGGGAATCGCCGCCGATTGAAACGGTTTTGAAAGATGCGAGCGCATTCGCGGAAATTCCGGCATGAAATGCGGCTTTTTCCGTCCGAGAAGCTTCCGCCAGCGTTTCCTTAACTTTTTCCGCTTTTTTTGTATGAATCAATTCACATGCGGGTATCGTTTTTGAAAAAACGCCGGAAAAAAGAGCGTATTTCAAATCAACGACGTGCTTGGGTCCTAAATAAACAGGGCAGCCGATTTCAGCTTCCGCCCGCGAAAAATCAAAACGGGAAAAACCCGAAACCAAAACGGCGTCATATTTGTTTTTTGAAAACGGCGAGGATGAAAATCCTGTTATTAATTTTTGCGGCGTGATGAGCGAAGCCACAGCTGTCGGCAGTTCTAAAACATCAACATCCGCCAAACCGGAAACGGCTTCAAAAGCCCTGTCAAAAGCCAGCCGGCCGGTAACAATGAGTATCTTCATGAAATCAATCCGTAATCAATCTGTAATCAATCCGTGTCGGAATTAATCCGTTTGGATATATATGAAAAAGGAATAAATAAACTTTTCAAGTACCTTGCCGGTTGGAAGATAAAAAAAAAGAAAAAATAAAAAGGGAAAAAAATAAAACGGAGAGATAGAAGAAGAAGTAAATGCAATTTGCATTTACTCGTTTTTGTTTTTAGTTTTGTTTTTAGATGAAGTCAATAATATCGTTGCCGCTTCTTTTTGCGGAGATGTTCATGTCTCTGCTTTTGGAAACGCTGTAGTTCATGTCGCGGTTTGAGATAAAACTGCTTGTTTTCTGCTGAACGCCGGTCATAATGGCCATGACTCTGACGCGGCCTTCATATTCTTCAAGCACGCGGGCGCCGATTGTCACTTTGGCGTCGGATGAAATTTCATAGGTTAACTGTTCGCCGATTTCCATAGCTTCCTGAAGGCTGAGGTCGGGACCGCCGGTGATGTGAATCAGACAGCCGGTTGCGCCGCGGTAATCAACGTCAAGGAGCGGGTGGTTCAAAGCGGCTTTGACAACTTCTTGGCTCTTGTTCTGGTTCTTGGATTCGCCGACCATCATAACGGCGATTCCGCCGCATCCCATTGTGGCGCGGACGTCGGCATAGTCAAGGTTGATCAATGAATATTCTGTAATCGTTTCAGTGATACCTTTCACGGTTTCAGCGATGAGCTGGTCCATAACGGAAAGGGCCTGATCGATGGGGAGATTGGGGACGTGGGCCAAAAGTCTCTGGTTGTCCAAAATAACAACGGTGTCGGCAGCCTTCTTTAAAGCTTCGATACCTTCCTGCGCTTTCTGAGAGCGGGATCCTTCAACTTTGAAGGGGCTGGAAACCATACCGATGACGATTGCGCCCTGTTCTTTGGCAACTTCCGCAACAACGGGGGCGACACCTGTGCCCGTTCCGCCGCCCATACCGGCTGTGACGAAAACGAGGTCGGCATCTTTCAAAACAGATTCGAGGGTTCCTCTGGCGAGTTCGGCCGCTTTTCTTCCGATTTCGGGGTAGCCGCCGGCGCCGAGGCCTCGTGTAAGAGTCTTACCAATCAAGATTTTTTTGTCAGCGCGGGTTCTGTCTAAGTCCTGTTTATCTGTATTGATACAGATCGTTTCGGCGTTGTCAACACCCATGTTGTAAAGCCGTTTAATCGTATTGTTACCTGCGCCGCCGCAACCGACAATGACGATGCGGGGCTGGCCGAAGTCAAAACTGTCGTCAGTGTCTGTGTGAGAAACGGTTTTGTCATGTTCTGTGTATTTTAATGCTTCTTGAATGATTGACTGCATACGAAAACCTCTTTGAATTGTGTGAGTTGTGTGAATGAGATAGGGACGTTTTTATAAATTAAACACAGATAATATCTGTTTGACCATAAAATGCTAAACCGATTCAGGAGGTAAAACCCCATGAAATGATAACATTTGATAGTTGTGGCGTTGAATATTGAAATTGTGGCGTTTTCAATGGCGGCATCGTATGATACTAATAATTTCTCAACGGCAGCCTTGGATAAGCAAATCTTAGCACACAAAAAAAACCGAAAATATCAAATTTTAGGCATCTATAATGTGCTATGAGTTACCATGCGTAAAGCTATATAATTCAACTATCATATATAAATGTATTGTTGAAAAATGCATTCGATAAACTAATTTTTTTTGATAGATTTTTGAATTTTTCGAGTTGAAATCCGGGTCATTTTGACATTAAAAGATTGAAAATAATACTTAAGGAATGAATAATAGAGGTCATATATTGTATGACACGGAATCGAATTTTAAAGAGGATAAACCGGGAAAACAGTCAGCAATTTTTCCCGACGATCCATCTTTTTTCCGTCAGAACGGAATCCATCCGAATGTCTGTTTCTTCTGCGGGAAGAAGGTCAACAAGCTGTATTTCAAAACAAATTCCGACCAAATGGAGGGACGCGCGGCGCGACAGATACCGGTCATAAAAACCGGCTCCGTATCCGATACGGTTGCCGCATTTATCAAATCCCACGCCGGGGATAACGAACAATGATTGGCGGTCGGGGTTTGCCGGCACGGGATTTTCGGGTTCGGGAATACCGAAAGCCGCTTCTTTCAAATGCGAAAAATCAAACAACCGCGTAAAAAACATTTCTTTATCGCGCGTTACCGGCACATAAACCGGCTTTCCGATTCTAAAGCAATAATCAATAAGCGGATACGTCTGAACCTCGTTTCGGACGCCCAGATAAGCAAAAAGAGAGCCGCAATTTTTGAACATATCTGATTCGACAAGCGTATCCGTTATGATCTGACTTTTTTGAATAATATCGTCCTGTGTCAAACGGTCACGGCGTTCGCGCAGGAAATTGCGGTAATGATATTTCATATGTCCACGGGTCCCGAAACATTATCAGCGGTTTAAATGCGTTAATGATTTAATTAATTTCCGAAAGCTTTTGAAAATATCAAATTTTGAACAAACGTTTAAATATTTGAATAAGAATTTATATGCTGATTTATTGATTGAAATTTTGAACGTTCTATCAAAAATCATTCAAATTCAGAATAGACGGTGAAAGCCAATAAATATTCAAACCAGCCCCTTCCGATGAACGTCATGGCCCCTCAAAAAAATAAAGAACCCCGGTATGCAATGCCGAATTCATTGATTTCCGATATTCGAAAAGAGCAAATCATGGACGCCGCCGTTGCGGTGATCAGTGAAACCGGTTATTCTAACGCAAGTCTGGCGCATATCGCCAAAAGAGCAAAGATCAGCACGGCGCTGATTTCATATTATTTCCAGACCAAAAGAGACCTGACGGATGTACTTGTAAAAAAACTTCTTGAGAAAAGAATAACATACATTGTAAGCTGGGTCAAAGAAGCTGATACGCCGATGGAAAAGCTCATCGCTTACATTCGCGCGGATTTATCCTATTCCACGGAACATCCGAACGAAGGAATATCCGTGACAGAACTTATTTATAATGCCCGCGATGAAAACGGGGTCCCCTATTACGGACTGGAGTCCGATGACAGCGATTTGCTGGAAGAAATCATAAAATTGATTCAAGAAGACGGCGGCTTTCCGAAACTCGACCCGAAGTCTTTGTCCATTATAATCAAAGGCGCTGTCGGCGAATATGCGTCAAATAAGATTAACTCTGAGAAAATAGATCAAAAAACATTCGGTGACGAATTGATTTCTGTTGTCGGCCGGCTGACGGGATTTTCAAGTCAATTCCTTTTTGAGCAGCTGTCCGGACAAAAAATGAAGTAAAAAGCTAGAAGTAAAAAGTGCGGAGGATGGGAGTTGAACCCACGAACGTCTACACGAACAGGCCCTGAACCTGCCGCCTTTGACCACTCGGCAACCTCCGCATTGCGATTTTAATTTTAAAAACAACTGTTTCGGAAAAACAGCATCTCATAAAGAGTCGGATTCTTTTTAAACTTTTTTGTTGTAACGGACGAAAGAAATACCAATATTTTATAATAAATGAAATCGTCTGTTTTAATACGGAACAGCCGGAATTAATAACGGAGCAGCCGGTTCTCGGACAGAATAATTATGCCCGATGATTGCCGGATTTATTCTAAAATGATTTAAAAATAATTCAAATAATAATTCAAATATTAATTCTAAAAATAATTCAAATAATAATTCTAATAATAAAGAGGAATCCAAAATGGATGCGATGGAAGCGATTTATACGCGCAGAAGCGTGAGAAAATATCAAAATAAACCCGTACCGATGGAATTGATCGAAGAAGCCGTAAAGGCCGCCATGTTTGCGCCGTCTGCCAGAAACCAACAGCCGTGGGACTTCATTATTATTGATAAAAAGGAACTGATGGATGAAGTTCCGGAATTCAGCCCGCACGCCGGAATGTCAAAAGGAGCGCCTGCCGGCGTTTTGATATGTTTTAACAAAGAATATGAAAGTGCGGAAGGATTTTTCCCTCAAGACCTGGGCGCCGCAACGCAAAACCTTCTCCTTGCACTCCACGCCGGGGGGCTGGGCGCCGTTTGGACCGGCGTTTACCCGAGGGAAGAGCGAATGGCCGGATTTGTAAAGATGTTTAACCTGCCGGCAAACGTCATACCGTATGCCTTTGTGGTCATCGGTTATCCCGAAAAAGCGCCCGAGAAAGCGGACCGCTTCAAAAAAGAAAGAGTGCGCTATAACAAATGGTAAATTAAAAAGCAATAAACTTAAAACATAAACTTAAAAGCAATAAACTAAAAGCAATAAACTAAAAGCAATAAACTAAAAGCAATAAACTAAAAGCAATAAACGGTTTTAAAATCAAAAAACGGTTAACCGTTTAGCTTTTTTTATTTGAAATTTTATTTGAAAAATATTGACATAAACATTGACATTAAACTTTCGATTTTTTTCATAAATTTTGACTGACGTTGACCGTTGCTCATTTTATGCGGTTTTTCGGATTTCATCGCAAAGAAGAATGACTTTGTTTGCCGCGTCAACGGCATCGGTGCCGAAAACACGGATAACGGCTTCCTTGCCGTGGCCCCCCGTTTCATAAACAATGTCCGGGACGGCTCCGCCTGCCTCCTGAATAACACTCCACGTTCCCCACTCTTTGTTGTCATCGAAACACTTCGGTTCATCCGCCCGGTTGAAAGATAGGGAGGAAAAACCGGCCCGGCCGAACAATCGGATGTTCTCTTCGGTGTATTTTAAATTAATACAGGCGCGAACGGTTTCGTCGAATTCCTGCGCGGATTGAAGAACCTTGGCCAGATTCGAACCGGAACCGAACGCCGGATATCCGAGGTTTTCAGAGGTCAGCTTGGAGCCGGTTTTGTCTTTTACCTTGTGGATCCGGCCCGGAAATGCGGCCGTTGCCGATTCAAATGAACCGAACCCGTCGGCGCTCGGACATTTGTCCGATTTACCAATCGGCGGCTGCTGAAGCGGCGGCAGGATTCCCGAAGCATAATAACCGGCATGAGCCGACTCTTTAAAAATGTCCGGCAGCGTCATGGCAATGTTTGTGCCGACTTCCGGAATCAATTGCGGAAAAACGTCATCCGGCTTTAAAATTTCCCACGCGGATAAAATATTTTCAATCACTGCGGCACGTTCCGCTTTGAGGACGGACGCGCCGGCGGGATGGACGGGAGCCACGCCTTCGCCAATGATTTTTGAGTACAGAATAGCATCGACCACAAACTCTTTGGCGAGCCGGCAGGCCTGAACAAATGTGTAACCGCGCGCCAGATACGATACGATTGCGGAAGAGTAAGTGCAGCCTGTGCCGTGCGTGCCGCCTTTGACAAACGTGCCCGGCAAAAGCGTGAATTCTTTGTTTGCCGCGTCATAAATAACATCCTTGGCGTCCAAATGGCCGCCGGTAACGACAACATATTTAACGCCGGTTTTGGCAATTTCCAAAGCGGCGGCTTTAGCGTCATCCGTATTTTTAATCGGAAGACCGGAAAGGATTTCGGCTTCAAAAACATTCGGCGTGACGGCATAAGATACGGGAAGAAGAACCTCCGCCATTGTCGCAACGGCTTCTTTTTGAAGAAGCTCACCGCCGGCTTCGGCCGCCATTACCGGATCGACAATTAAGGAAAAGCCGTATTCTTGAATTTTCCCGGCAACGAAACGGACAATTTCGGGCGAGGAAAGCATTCCGGTTTTGGCAAATGAAATGTCCATATCCGTACAGACGGTATCGATCTGTTTGCCGATTTCAGAAACGGGGATATCAAAAACAGCTTTAACGCCGGTCGTATTTTGAGCCGTGACGGAAGCAATGACGCACGCCCCGTGAACACCGAGAGCCGAAAACGTTTTCATGTCCGCCTGAATGCCGGCGCCGCCACCGGAATCACTGCCGGCAATTGTCATGACGCATTTTCTTTTGAGAGAAGGCAAAAAAATCACTCCTGATATTTGAAATTGAAATAATTTGAAATCGAAACAAACAATTATAAAATCGAAACAAACATTTGAAATTAAAACAATAATTTGAATTTGAAGATTTTTCAGACTAATATTTTTATCCTTTATAGGACATAGTCATAAAAGATGTTTTGTTTGCGGTTTAAAACCGTTTGTTTAAAGCATTCAAAACAGATATGTTTAAATATCATAATTCAGTTCTTAAACAAATTACAGTCTGCGGTCTTTGACCTTTTTGCAGACAAATTATATTGAAACGCCGGCATGATCCAAAGACCGGGAGCCGGTTCAACATAAAAGGTAAAACTATGACGAACAGACCTCTTGACATTTTGAATGAGGCTTTAAACAAGCCGGTTATTGCACGCCTGAAAGGCGGTCGCGAATTCAGAGGAGAATTAAAAGGCTACGACATCCACATGAATCTTGTTCTTGACAATGCGGAAGAATTAAAAGACGGCGTCAGCGTCAGAAAGTATTCAAGTCTTGTCGTCAGAGGAGACAACATTGTTTACGTTTCTCCTTAAATTGATTTAAAATATCGGCCCGGCCGACTTTTTTTATTCAATTTTTTCCAAAATTTTGCCGAAGCGGCGTCATGGAAGACATTGCCGTATTTTGGCCGACGGTTTTATATCGTTAATCCTGTTATCAACTCATCCAAAACATTTACATTTTAACATTAGGTGAAGAATTATGGTTAAAGGAACGCCCTCATTGGGCCAGAGACAAAAACGAACACATATGAAATGCAGAAGATGCGGCAGCACATCTTTCAACATCCACACCAAGCAGTGTGTCGCTTGCGGATTCGGAAGATCTGCCAAGTTAAGAGATTACAAATGGGTCAGAAAATCTAAGTTAAACGGTGACTCTTAAGTTCATCGTTTCCCTTTTTTATTTTACCTCTTTCTATTTTTCAATTTTCGGCTTTTCTGTTTGTTTTAATATGTTTTTAATTTTGATTTTAATTTGTATTTTAATTTGTTTTTAATTTTGTATTTTTTGATTTTTTTTCGTGAAGAGAAGACTTACCGAAATGAATTCGACCAACCGGATGTCAAAGATTCAAAAAACACGGATAAGGTTAAATATTTTTTTAACCATCAAATTTTCATATAAAGCTGATTAAGATTGAGTGATGAAATTTATTTAATTTTTCAATTTCTATCAATTTCCTATCAATTTTTTATTTCAATTCTTTTAATTTCAATTCGTGTAAGGTGATTCAATTTGAAGGAAGAATGCGGCGTTGCCGGAGTTATTATTCATGACCCTGCGCCGCCGACGAATATTGTTGCTTTTAAACTCTATTACGCGCTTTACGCGCTCCAGCACCGCGGACAAGACTCGACGGGCATTGTTGTGTTCGACGGGTCAAAATCAAGGTCCATCAAAAGCATGGGATTGGTTTCCGAAGCTTATTCCCGCGACAAACTTCAAGACATCGTCGGTTATGTCGGCATCGGCCACGTCCGCAACGCGACATACGGCACGCAAACGATTGAAAATTGTCAGCCGTTCGTCTTAAACTTCAAAGGCGGCGTTATCGCAATTGCTCACAACGGTAATTTGGTCAACAGCGCAAACCTCAAAGATGAGCTGGAATCTGAAGGACGTATTTTTACAACAGCTCTCGACGCCGAAATTATAGGCCTTCTTTTGGTGAAAGAATTGCTGCATCTGGATCCGGCCGACGCTTTGAAAAACGTCATGAAACGCCTGATCGGTTCTTACGCTTTAATAATTATGATCAACGGCGACCTCTATGCCGTCCGCGACACCATCGGAAATAAACCGATCTGTTACGGCGAAATCGAAGGCGGTTATGCCGTCGTTTCCGAAAGCGTGGCGCTTGACACCATTAACGGTATTCTCGTCCGCGACTTAAAACCCGGCGAAATTATGATTTTTAAGAAGACCGGCGAAGTGGAAAGCATCCTCACGGCCACAGGAGACGCAGCCGCCCACTGTGTTTTTGAATACATTTACCTTGCCCGCCCCGACTCAATCATTGACGGCCAGCTCGTTTATTCCGCCCGCGAAAGAATCGGCAAGCAGCTGGCACTCGAACAACCGGCCGACGCTGATATCGTATCTCCTGTCCCCGACTCGGGCATTGCGGCCGCAATCGGCTACTCACGCGAATCAAAAATCGAATACATTGAAGGGCTGATGAAGAACAGATACATCGGCAGAACATTCATTCTTCCGCATCAGGATATGCGTGAAATGGCCGTCCGCCTGAAAATGAACACAATCAACGAAAACCTCAAAAACAGAAGCGTTGTCATCGTTGACGACAGCGTTGTCCGCGGCACCACCTCCCGCAGAATCGTTGACATGATTAAAAAAGCCGGCGCCAAAGAAGTCCACCTCCGCGTGGCAAGCCCTCCCATTGTCGGTCCCTGCTACCTCGGCATTGATATGCCGACCCGCGCAGAACTCATTGCCACCCACAAAACCAAAGAAGGCATCTGCGCCGCCTTGAATGCCGACACGATCGGCTACCTCAGCGTCGACGGTCTCGTCAAAGCGGTCGGCATTGACAAAAGCAAGCTTTGTTTGGCTTGCGCCACAGAAATCTACCCCGTCTCGATTCCGGGAGAAAAATGCTACTGTGACAAGCAGAGCAAAATGGATGATTTTGTTCAGGAAGAAAAAGAGGAATAAACGAAAATGATGGCCGCCGCCTTCGGCTCCGGTCATAATTTTCCGCAATTTTTTTCTGACCCGAAAAACCGTATACGTTTATGAAAGTTCCTGCCGCGTTCGATTTTCGTTTCCGTTTTCGTTTCCGTTTTCGTTTCCGTTTTCGTTTCCGTTTTCGTTTTTGCTTTCGTTTCCGTTTTCGCTTTCACTTACGTTTTCTTTTTCTCTCAGATTGAATCCGACACCGTATTTGGCGACGGCTTCACGGTCGGCTAAAATCGGGATATTGTTTTTCTCAAGAATTTCCGTGATACGCCGGCGGTCATTGCCGCGCATGGAGTTTTTGTCAAAAAAGGCCAGATCCGCTCCCGTTCTTTCCATTGCTTTAAGGATGAGTTCTTCCGTTACGCTTTCCAGCTGGTATTTCGGGAACATATGACCAAACGCCAGTCTTGTTCTGAATATGTTGACCGTCTGGCGTTCGCCGTAGTGGCTGCCGCCGAAAGCGACCGCAATGACCGAATCTGTCAAAAGCCGCGCTTCTTTTGCCGGGCGCTCGTCCGCCGCGTTGACGTCATCCGGCTCCGCCAGCGATAAAACGGCGTCGGCGATGATTTTGCCGGGCTTTTGATCCGCCCATTCCTTTTCTGTGCTGCCGATTTCAATAAAAAGAGACGGGATATCCAATTCCGTCGGGCCGTGATGGGTGACTTCATAAGTGACATCGTAACCCAGTCCCGTTTCGATGTTCAGCCGGTCCATGACCAAAAGAAGTTTTTTCATTTCAACGGGCGCGGGCGTGCTCAACGAAAAAGGATATCCGCCGTAATCGGCGCCTGCGTAATTACCCGTCGGGTGTACCGTCAGCGTTTTTGTTTCGCTTTGGCTTTTGTGCTTGGAAAGGAAAACGATTAAGTCCGTCTCATACCCTAAAAATGACAGGCGTTTGTCCAGACCGTCCTGAAAAATAATCCGGCCGTCGATTAAAAACATACGAAACAAAACATCGTTTTTGGAAAGCTCGTAAACTTCCGTAAATAAGCAGGATAATTCCTTTCCCTTTTCTTCCGGATATAAAACAGAGGTTGTGACCGGATACAGCTCCAGCGCTTCTTTCATTTTGTCAACGGGAGGCGTCTTGGCTTTTGTCCATGATTCTTTTTCCAAAAGCCGGTCTTTCATATTGACGCTTGCCGAATCGGGAAGACAGCACATCAGCGTAATGATTTTTGTCATTTATTCACCGTTTGCGTTTAAAATGTGTGTTAAAATAAATCATGACTTAACGGCTTGACGGCTTCATCATCTCAAAAAAAATTAAAGACAACAAGGCGTGATGATTGTGCCGTCACACTCTTTCTGCGGTCCCTTTTCTTCGCCTTCAATGATTTTCATCAGCGTTTTCGGGTCCCGCCCGTCCAAAACAATTGTCCGGATGCCGCCTCTTTCAATCAATTTGCAGGCAACGGGGTCGATGGGTGATTTGGAGCCGGCCGAGAGGGACAGGCCGCACGACATTTGAACAAGCTCGGACGCGGTCATTGTTTTATATTTCACCGCGTTTTTGCTGACGTTCGGGTCCTCTGTGTAAATGCCGTCAACAGATGTCGGAATCAAAAAAAGGTCCGCTTTCAGGTATTCCGAAAGCGCGGCCGCGACGGCGTCTGTTGTTTGCCCCGGAAGAACGCCTCCCATCACGACAATTTTATCCGACTCGGCGGCAATCGCCGCTTCATTATAATTCACCGGAACTTCGGGATAAGCCGTTTTTCCGAGAGCCGCGATGAACAATTTCGCATTGAGCCGGGTCACGTCGATTCCGATAAAATCACACGCCACTTCATTCGCACCCGCCGCCTTTGCCGTTTCAATATATTTCCGCGCGTAAACGCCGCCGCCGGTGACCAGCAAAAGTTTGTGTTTCTTTGAAATCTGTATTATCGCGTCGGCATAGGTTTTAAAGCGGCGCGCGTCCAACTCTCCCGCGAGAACAGAGCCGCCGAGTGACATAACAATGAACATAAAGATTCGTCCTGAATTTGAATTTTAACTGCAAACAAATGGAGAACAATAAGTTACTAAGGCTTTAAATCTATCGTCAGGGACAAGAGACATGATAAAAAAGGAAGACAAAATGTGAGAGGACGGCGATTTCGTTCCGCCGACAAAAAAGATTAAAAGGTTACAGGATTTTGAAGTATGATACGTTTTTGATTGAATAAAAGCGCTGACTTGACAAATCATGTGAGGCTTAAGTGTTATGGTAAAAAACAATATAGAAGAAAACAATGATATGACCGCGTCCGGACAGGAAAACGCGGCGGCGTTTGAAGAAGCCGGCTATGAATCCGCGCCCGCGTCCGACAGAGGGTATATGCTTCATCAGCTTTCCGAGCGCGAAAAGGCGCTTGAGTTTTATGAAGAACTCCTTGGAAATGAGCCGGAAAACGGCGACGCTTGGTATAACAAAGGGCTGACGCTTCATTCTCTCAGCCGTCTTTACGAAGCGATGGACGCTTACGATATGGCGGTCAAACTCAATCCGATGGACAGCGACGCTTACTATAATAAAGGCGTCATTTTGTCGGAACTCGGGCTTTTCAAAGAAGCGGTGGAAAGTTATGAGGAAGCCATTGCCGCCGATGCCGGAAATATTGACGCGGTTTATAATAAAGGCACAGCGTTCCTTCAATTAAAAGAATTTGAAAAAGCGATTGCCGCTTATTCACAAATCCTTGAAAAGGATAAAAATAATTTCAACGCGGCGTATAACAAGGCTTTGGCTTTGGTTCAGCTTGAAAAATATGACGACGCGGTTTCGGCGTTTGACGCCGTCATTCAAATCGACCCGAAAAGTAAAGAGGCTTGGTATGACAAAGGTCATCTCCTCTTAAAAACCGGACAAAACGAAGACGCGAAAGAAGCTTTCAGCATGGCGGTCAAACTCATTCCCGATTTGCCGGACTCGTGGTTTAGAGTCGGCGGCATTTTGGCCATTGTCGGCGAAAAAGAACTCAGCCTGAAATATTTGAGAAAAGCAATCAACGCCAACGAAAAAGCGCGCGAATGGGCCAAAGAAGATTTGGATTACGGGCCGCTTCAAAATGACCCCGATTTCAAAAAAGTGCTTGAAGCCGACATAGAGGAAATCAAAAAAGCGATCCAGCCGGAAGAATAAGCATTCATCCGTCATCTTGAACCGCTTATGACGTATCATTCGGACAATATTAAACATAATTGATTGAACAGATTGATTGAACAGATTGATTGAACAAATTGAAAAATCAGAAACAGCAGAAACAAATTGTTGAACAAATTGATTGAACAAATTGAAAAATCAGAAACAGCAGAAACAAATTATTGAACAAAAGAGTTGAGTTTTATGTCTTCCTCCAAACCGACCCGCGGCTCCCGTGAAAACCTCATGGGCGAAGATAAATTTTGGGAAATCATTGAACTTTCCAAGGCCGACGACCCGCAGGACCAGCTGGACAATTTAACCGGCATACTGGCCGCAATGACCCTTGATGATATTTTCGGTTTTGATTACCGGCTGGATAAGTTTTTGGAAACCTCTTACAATCAGGCCTTATGGGCGGCCGCGCACATTGTTTGCGGCGGCTGTTCCGATGATGAATTCGACTATTTCCGCGCTTGGCTTATTTCCAAAGGCCGCGATGTTTACGAAGACGCGCTTGAAAATCCCGATTCTTTGATCAATGTTTTTGAACGGGCGGATGAAACGGATTTTCCGGAAAACGAAGAAATATTGTACGCGGCGTTGGACGCTTATGAAGAAGCCGCGGGAAAAGACGATTTCTATGATGTCTTGGATTCCTTTGACGACGTTTTCCCCATTCTTGAAATTGAACTGGATTGGGACGAGGATGACCCGAAAACGCTTGAAGTGATTTGCCCGAAATTGTTTAAAAGATATTATGAAGAGCCGTTCTACTGATTCGAAAGCCTCTTCCGCCGGCTTAAAAGACATTTCGGAACCACCTGAGCCCGATTCTACGGCTTTATCCACCGACTTGTCCGCCGACTTGTCCGCCGATTTGTCCGCCGATTTGTCCGCCGCTTTACTGAACTGGTATGACCGGTCCGGCCGCGATTTTCCGTGGCGGATGCGCGGCGCCCATTCCAATCCTTATATGGTTTGGGTTTCCGAAATAATGTTGCAGCAGACAACGGTCAAAACCGTCATCCCTTATTTTCACCGGTTTATGGAAAAGTTCCCCGACATTCAGGCTCTCGCAAAAGCCAGTATCGAAGACGTTTTTCTGATGTGGCAGGGTTTGGGCTACTACACCCGCGCCCGCAAACTGCATGAATGCGCCCGTTATCTGGTTGACAATACCGGCGGCGAATTTCCGAAAACTTATCGGGAACTGCTGAAACTTCCCGGCATCGGCCCGTATACGGCCGCCAGCATTTCGTCGCTGGCTTTTGACCTGCCGGAAGCGGTGGTTGACGGAAATGTCATCCGCGTCATTTCCCGCCTTTACGGCATTCAAAAAAGCACCGCCGTCAGCCTGCCGGAAGTCAAAGAAAAAGCGCAAAACCTGATGCCGAAAACACGGGCCGCCGACTATACGTCCGCAATCATGGACCTCGGCGCGACGGTTTGCGTACCGCAAAAACCGGACTGCGGCGCCTGTCCTTTCAGCAAAAGCTGCGCCGCTTTAAAAGACGGTCTCATTGATAAAATCCCGCTGACGGAGAAGCTTCAAAAGACCGGCAAATGCGGAAAATTGTTTTGGATCGAAAATGAAAACGGCGATGTTTATATTCGAAAAAGAACGGAAAAAGGACTCCTCCACGGCCTGACGGAATTTCCGTGGTCGGCCGTTGAAGGCGGGCGCAGCCGGTTGGATGATATTTCTTTCCCAATCAACGGAGATTGGCAAAATTTCGGGAACGTTATCCGCCATGTATTTACACATATCGATTTGGAACTTCATCTTTTCAAAATCCGGTTGTCAAAAGACGGAGAAGCCGGCTTTTTGACTCACAAAACAAATGACAGCGGCATATTTGTTCCGAAAAACAAATTTTCAGACTTTCCGTTCTCAACATTGATGAAAAAAATTATCAAGGAAGAGGCGAAACAACAGGAATGAATTTATAAATCAGTGTTACAATTTACTTTCCAGATTTCATCTTTGCTTTTGACGGTGTTTCAAATGATTACCTGTTCCGCCCCCGGTAAAATTTTTCTCTTTGGCGAGCATGCGGTCGTTTACGGTAAAACGGCAATCGCCTGCGCCATCGACCTTCGCGCTCATGTGTCGGTTGAGGAAGCTGATTCGGTTCAGATGAAAGGCCCCGGCGGCAACACCGATTTAAATCCGCGCAAACACCCTTATATTTATACCGTTGTCGAAAAATTCAAAGCCCTGACAGAAGTTTCCGGCGTCTGCATCGACATCCGCTCCGACATTCCGGTCGGCTCGGGTCTCGGCTCTTCCGCCGCCGTTACCATCGCGACGATTAAAGCGCTGGATATTTTTTACGGCACAAATTTGACATTGGATGACATTGCTCATATGGGCCATCAGGTCGAAAGCGAAGTCCAAGGCCGCGCCAGCCCGACGGATACATTTGTTTCAACGTTCGGCGGCATGGTTCAAATTCCTGACCGCAAAAAATTGGGCTATTATGATATGCTTATCGTTGTCGGCAACACCGGACAATTCTCATCGACCCGAAAAATCGTTTCCAACGTCGCCGCTTTAAAGGAAAGGCATCCGGCCGTCATCGGGCAAATCATGGATACGATCAGCGCCATCTCCGAAACCGGTCTTGAATACATCCAATCCGGCGATTTCCACACGGTCGGCGAACTGATGAACGTCAATCAGGGTCTTTTGGATTCCATCGGTGTCGGCTCAAAAGAGCTTTCCGAATTGGTTTACGCGTCCCGGAAAGCGGGCGCGCTCGGGTCTAAAATCACAGGCGCCGGCGGCGGCGGCTGTATGATTTCTCTTTGCGAACACAAAAATATTTCACGCGTCGCCCATTCCATTAAACGCGCCGGCGGCGATTCATTTATTTGCCGCACATCCAATTCCGGTGTCCGGATGGAAAGCAAGCCTTAAGAGCGCATTTTGTAAACATTATTATCAAAACCATTCCATTCATATCATTATCAAAGCATTCGTATCATTATCAAAGGAATCTTTAAAGGAATCTTTATGAATTCTCATTCCGGCATAACGGTTTTAAAAGTCGGCGGCAGCGCCGTCACGGATAAAAGCGCCTCGGCGGGTTTTGCAAAAACGGATGAAATGGACCGCATCGCCAAAGAGATTGCGGGCTTTTCCGGAAAACTGGTGATTGTTCACGGAGCGGGCTCTTTCGGGCACGTTTATGCCAAGCAGTACGGACTGGACAAAGGCTTTCATAAAGAAGGTTTTTTGAAAACGCACGACTCCGTTCGGAAACTCAACGAAATGGTCGTTCAAACGCTCCGAAAAGAAGGCATTCCGGCGGTTCCGCTGAACCCTCTGTCATTTTCACTGTGCGGCGACGGCCGTCTGGTACATCTCTATACCGGTCAAATTGAAGAAATGCTGAAATACGATTTAGTCCCCGTCCTTCACGGTGACGTATGCATGGATACCAAACGCGGCGCCTGCATTTTGTCGGGTGACCAGTCGCTTCCGTATGTGGCGGCCGCTCTTTCTGCCAAACGCGTCGGCCTCGGGTCGGCAACGGATGGCGTTTTGGATTTGAACGGAGCGACCATTCCGAAAATCACCCCCAAAACGTTCCAATCGTTTAAACAGCATATCGGCGGCTCGGCGGGAACAGATGTCACCGGCGGTATGCTCGGCAAAGTTTCGGAAATTTTGGAACTGGCGGAAAAGACAGGGATTGAATCCCGCATTTTCAATGCTAACACGCCCGGAAATGTCAAAACGTATTTGGAAGGCGGGAATGTCGGAACATTGATCGGCAGAGATTGATTTTTTGATTCGATTGAGATTGATTCGGCAAATGACGGCGGATTGAAAATGAGCCGCCGAGTGTGTATTTTGAAAGTTGAAGAAGCGGTTTTATTAAACTGTTACATTGCGGTCAAGATAATTTCTGCTTAATTCCTGCTTAATTTCGGCTTAATTTTTGCTTAATTTCGGCTTCGATTTATGAATTATTTATATACTATTACCGATTAGGTTATGCATACAGTATACGCAGGTATAACCGATTCATCAGAGAATGAAATGATTTCGATTAAATTTATTTGAAATTATTCGAAAAACCGGAGTTTTAAAATGGAACATGAAACGTCACGCAGGAAGATGGAGCACTTAGAGCTTTGCGCACGATGTCATGTCGGGTCCAGAAAAGTCAGCGCCGGTTTTGAAGATGTCGTTTTGGTTCACCGCGCTCTTCCCGAAATTTCAATGAATGACATTGATATGTCCGTTGATTTTCTCGGCAAAAAATTATCTTTCCCGTTTTTGATCGCGTCCATTACGGGCGGCCATCCTGAAACGACGGCCGTGAATGCCGCGCTGGCCGGCGCCGCCGAAGAACTCGGCATCGGCATCGGTGTCGGCAGCCAGCGGGCTGCGATTGACGATCCGAAACAGGCGGGTTCTTTCAAAATCATCCGCGAAAAAGCTCCGACGGCTTTCATTTACGGAAACATCGGCGCCGCTCAGATAAAGGAATACGGCGTTGAAAAAGTCGCTTCTTTGGTTTCGATGATTGACGCGGACGCGATTGCGGTTCATTTGAACTTTTTGCAGGAAGCGATTCAGCCCGAAGGCGATTTGGACGCAACGGGCTGTCTGGAAATGATTGAAAATATTTCATCCGAAGTCGGTGTTCCGGTGATTGTCAAGGAAACGGGCGCCGGAATTTCACGCGAAGACGCTCTTTTATTGAAGAAGGCGGGCGTCAGCGCAATCGATGTCGGCGGCGCCGGCGGAACCAGCTGGTCGGGCGTTGAGGTTTACCGTGCCCGAATGGAAAAAGATAAACTCGGCGAACATCTCGGAGAGCTGTTTTGGGATTTCGGGATCCCGACGGTTTCCAGCCTTGTCGAATGTAAAGTTTCGGTCCCCCTGATTGCGACCGGCGGCGTCCGGACAGGCGTTGACGTTGCCAAATCCATTGCGATCGGCGCATCGGCCGCAAGCGCGGCGTTGCCTTTTGTTTCTCCGGCAATGAAAGGACAGGACGCGGTTGTTAAGGCGCTGGAAATCATCCGGCAGGAATTAAAGGCCGCCATGTTTTTAACGGGCTGCGCCAACGTCAAAGCGCTTTCGCACACACCGGTGGCCATTGTCGGCCCAACGTCCGAATATTTGACGCGCCGCGGATTCAATGTCGGCGATTACGCGAGCAAGGACGTTCTTTAATTCAATCTTTAATTCAATCTTTAATTCAATCTTTAATTCAATCTTTAATTCACTCACATTCATCCCCTTATTGTAATTTAAAAGAAGATTTGCTTTTGAATGAAAAACTTAAAAATTAAAATCTGAAAATTTGCTAAAATTTTAAAACTATTCAAGAACATAAAAGGAACATATTTCAATGGAAGATATAGGAATTGTCGCCGTAGGCGGATATAATGAAATGGGCCGTAACATGACGGCCGTTGTTATCGGCGAAGATATTATTATTTTGGACATGGGCATCCGTTTAGACCGCGTCCAGATTCATGAGGACGCGGAAATCGACCGTATGCATTCTCTTGAATTAATTGAAATGGGAGCCATTCCCAATGATACGATTATGAGAGATGTGAACGGTACGGTACGGGCAATCGTTTGTACGCACGGCCACTTGGATCACATCGGCGCCATCCCAAAATTGGCGCACCGCTATAACGCGCCCATCATTTCGACACCGTACACCACCGCGCTGATCCGTCAGCAGATTGAGGAAGAAAAGAAATTCAAAGTCAACAACCCGCTGATTGCTTTGAAAGCCGGCGGTACGTATGACATCACCGATGACATCAGTGTTGAATTTATCAGCATTCCGCACAGCATTATTGACAGCGTGATCGCTGTTTTGCACACGCCGTACGGCTCTGTGATGTATGCCTGTGACTTTAAACTCGACCGCGCGCCGACGATTGGCGTTTCTCCGGATTTTGACGCATTAAGAAGGCTTGGCAGAAACGGCGTTTTGGCAATGATTACCGAAACCACAAACAGTGGCCGTTCCGGTAAAACGCCGTCCGAAACAATTGCAAAAGAGATGCTCCGCGATGTCCTTTTGGGGACGGAAGAGTCGCATGTCGGCATGGTTGTGACGACATTCGCGTCTCACATCGCCCGCCTGAACGCGATTATTGAAATCGCCGAAGAAATGGGCCGCATTCCGGTTTTTCTGGGGCGCTCCATGGAGAAATATTTGCTTGCAGCGCACGATTTGGGATACATTGAACTTCCCAAAGACGTTGAAATTTACGGTCAGAGAAAAGATGTTGAACGCGCTTTGAAAAAGATGATGGAAAACGGTAAAGAAAAATACTTGCCCGTCGTGACCGGTCATCAGGGCGAGCCCGGTTCCATTTTGGTCCGCATTGCCAACGGCGAGACGCCTTTTTTAGTGGAGTCCGGCGACCGTATTATTTTCTCGGCCAACGTTATTCCGAGTCCCATGACCCGCGCCAACCGCTATGCGCTTGAAACAAAATTAAAGATGCG
>Ga0123353_10003171_pt1 | contig 20672 bp, 18 predicted proteins | sample TergutLab28metaG_3_FD_92763 | JGI IMG/M metagenome (GOLD analysis project Ga0123353, IMG submission 92763) | Labiotermes labralis P3 segment gut microbial communities from Petit-Saut dam, French Guiana - Lab288 P3 | ecosystem: Host-associated > Arthropoda: Insects > Digestive system > Gut ... | reverse complement strand
TAAATATTAGACTTTTTCAAGATACAATATCGGGCACATTTTCTGTCCGCTAACGATACAATGGACTGTCCGTTTTTTGAGCCTCGATATTTTCTTGTGTCCGATTTTTGGGGTACAGTGCACTGCTTCTCCGGCAAAGTGATTTGCGGCAATTGTTCCAATTCCTACGGCCCAAAAACATGGCACAGCACCAGTAAATACAAGCGAACCATCTGGCGGTGTAATCAAAAATATGAAAGTGGAGAAAAATGCCCAACGCCACATCTTTATGAAGATGATTTGAAGCGATTGTTCGTGGAGGCCTTTAACCGGCTTTATTCTGACAGGGCGGGGCTGGTCGATGACTACCAAGAAATCATTCATACCCTTACGGACACTGTCAATCTGGAGAAAAAGGCCGCCGCTCTCGCCGAAGAATGCGCCGTAGTCACGGAGCTCATGCGGAAATGCGTGGATGAAAACGCACACACCGCTCAAGACCAAGACGCATACCACCAAAGGTACGATGGGCTGGCTTCCCGTTACCAAGCTGTGAAGCAGCAGCTTGACGGTGTCAACGATGAAAAACTGGCCCGCATAGCCAAGCGGGAAAGTATGTCCCTGTTTATCGCTGACCTTGATAAATGTAATGGCGCGCTGAAAGAATTTGACGAGCCGCTGTGGTATGCCACGGTGGAAACGGTTACGATTCATGAAATGGTCGCTGCTTTCAACTTCAAAGACGGATCGGTCATTGATGTAGAAATTTGATAAATCTATACCGCGCGGCTGGTTCAATGGAGCCTCCGCGCGGCTTTTTTTGTTTTTCGGGGTGTCGCTTGGAATGAGTTTTTATGCGCTCTATGATGCATATACTCCAAGCATATACATACTTTGGCACGATACCCTTTTCGTGTAGCGGGTGGTTTCATTTTTCCTGAAAAAAGGGAAAACGAGGGAAAAAGCATCGGAAAGGCAATGTAAAACGCCCTTCAATTTACCCCTAAAACAACGAGAAACCCTTTAGCCACAAAGGATTTCTCGTTGTATCAACTAAGCAGTTTTGATATGGTTGCGGAGAGGGGATTTGAACCCCTGACCTCCGGGTTATGAGCCCGACGAGCTACCGGACTGCTCTACTCCGCGGCAGGAAATGACCCCTGCGTTTGGGGCCAATTCTATTATACGCCATTCTCCTCAAAAATGCAAGAGGTTTTTTTAGCGTTTTTTGACGAGTGCCTTTTTCTTTTTCGGCTCCTCTTTCGGCGGCCCCGGCTTCCAGAGCGTGATTACCCCCTCGTCATGGAGTACCTTGATCAAAATGAGCGTGATGGGCACCAGAAAAAGGCCGATAAATCCGAAGAGCTGCAGGCCGACGTACATGCCCATAATGGTCAGGAATGCGGGCAGGCCCAAATTGCTCGCAACCAGCTTGGGCTCAATGAACTGCCGCAGCCCGGTGATAATCGCGTAAATCACCAGCAGCCCGATTCCCAAACCGGCCTGCCGGGTCACCAGGGCGTAAATAGCCCAGGGAATCACAACCGTGCCGGTACCCAATACCGGCAGGATGTCCACAACCGCAATAATAATCGCGGTGGGAATGATATACCCGCTCTTGTATGCGCCGAACAGCCGCAGGAGGTTCAGGCCAATCGCCATCTCGCAGAAGGTGATGAACATAATCGTGAGGTAGGACTTCCCCAGCTTCCCCAGAGAAGAAAATACAATCCGTTTGGCGATGGAGAGGGAGCCGCGCTTCTCTTCCGGCAGCTGCCGGCGGATGAAGCCCACGATCCAATCGTATTCCGAGGAAATCAGGATGCAGGAAATGAGGGTGATCACGGTGGCGATCATCAGGGAGGGGATTTGCTTTGCCGTCGCCCACAGGCCGCTCAGCGGCGTCTTGAGCCAGCTGAAGCTGAAGCCGAGCCCGCCGGCCTCCGCAGAGGCTGCCTCTCCCGCAGCCGCGGCTCCCCCGGCCGCTTCCGCGGCGTCCACTTGCAAATAGGCGATCAGGTTTTCCACAAAGCCCGTTATGGCGGTGCCGACGGGGAGCCGCAGGGACTCCGGCAAAAAGCCCAGCGCTTTCAGGATTGCCTCTTCCGCCAACTGGAGATTGGCCGGCAAATCGTTCAGCAGGGACGACAGATACCGCCACAGCCCGCGAAATTCCTCCGCCAGCCGGCTGCCGATGAGAAAAATCAGCAGCCCCGCCACTACCAAAAACCCGAGAACAAACAGCGCGGAGAGAGCGCCCGGCTTCAGGGGCGTTTTTTTCGCGCAGAAACGGATCGGTTTTTGCAGCAGCGCCGCGATGAAAAAAGCAAACAGGAAGGGAAAAAATAGCCAGAAGGCGTATTTTATAAACAGGTAGTAGCCGACCAGCAGCACCGCGAAGTAGGCCGCGTTGGTCAAAAATTGCCTGCGCTTTTCGATTGTTTCCATAAATTTTGTCCTCCTTGCGTTGATCCTTCTGTAGGGGCGATTCACGAATCGCCCCTACAACCTAATATTTGTTAATAAACCGCTCCTCCGCCTCTTCGCGGCTGAGCTCACCGTTGTTTACCTGTGCCATCAGCTGCACATCTTTATCGCGAAGCTTATAGCGCAGCATGAAGGGCAGGGAGAGCGCGGTGCCCACAGCCGGAAACAGGGAGAACAAAAACCAGATGGCGCTCTGCGTCTCCGCGCTCTGTATGACGTTCTGGCCTTCAATAAAGCCGAACCTGCCGAGGATAAACAGGGCTGCGGCGCCCGCGATCGCGTTGAAAAACTTGAACGTGAAGGTCTGGACGGAGAATGCCGTCCCCTGCAGCCGCTTGCCGGTCTTGTACTCGCCGTACTCGACGATGTCCGCGGTGAACATCAGCTGAATGAGCAGCCCGGCACCCATGAAGATCCCGCGCAGGATGAGCAGCACATAGAACAGGACCATATTCTGATAGCCGGCAAAATAACTGACGACGCACAAAATGCCGTTGCCGACGGCGCTGAACAGGAAAATGTGAAAACGGTCCAGCTTTTTGGTCAGTGTGGGCAGGAGCAGGGCGATAACCAGCGCCGGGGCCGCCACAATCGCGATGAGCACTGCGGACAGATTCTCGTTGCCGAGGTTGTGGGCGGCAAAGTAGGTGACAACTGTTTGCGTCGTGTTGGTGATGTGCATGACCGTCAGGCCGATATAATAAATCCGCAGGTACTTGTTTTCCAGTATGTAGCGGCCCATGACCTGCAGCGTGACTTTTTCTTCGTCTTTATTCACATAGCGCTCTTTGCCGTTGCGGACCAAAACCTGCGTCAAAAGAAACGCCGGCGCGCAGACAATCACCGCGGTGAGCTGCCAGCCAATCCCGTTGTAGAGCAGGGGAAAACCGGCGGTCACCAGAAACAGCCCAACGCCGCTCACAATCGTGCTGGTGGACATGATGGAGACCCGCTCGTGCACCTGGTCGGTCATGGCCGAGGTCATGGAGAAAATCGGCACGTCACTCATGGTATATGCCATTTCGTAGAGAAGATACGCGCCCACGCCCCAGACAATTTTTGCCGTGGCGGGTATTCCCTCCGGCATGAAGAACAGCAGCAGCATGGAAGCGGGCAGGAACAGGGACGCGACCCTGAGCCAGGGCAGGAGTTTTCCCCCTTTTAAGTTGACCCGGTCGACCATAATGCCGAACAGCGGGTCATTGACGGCATCCCAGACGTGGGTGACCAGAATGATGGTTCCCACGGTTGCGGCCGCGATGCCCATTTTCGTATAGAAGACCTGGATATACCCGGCGGCGCAGTTGTACATCCCCGCCCCCATCATGTACAGTGCGAAGCTGAGGCGTTCCTTTTTGCTGGTGCGAAAAATTTTCTCCTCCATGGTCGTTCTCCTCCATCCTTTTCTGTAGGGGCGATTCACGAATCGCCCTTTATTGGGCACACATTTATTTGGGCGATTCCTGAATCGCCCCTACAGTTTGCCGCGCAAATCCCCAAAAAAACCCGTCAACAGCGCGGCGCATTCGGCCTCGCAGAGGCCGCCGACGACCTCCGGCCTGTGGTTGAAGGGCAGCGCGAACAGGTTCAGCACGCTCTCCGCCGCCCCGGCCTTCGGGTCGAAAGCGCCGAACACCAGCCGCCGTATCCTGGCGTTGATGATTGCGCCCGCGCACATGGCACAGGGCTCCAGCGTCACGAACAGGCCGCAGTCCCACAGCCGCCAGCCGCCCAACGTTTCACAGGCCTGTCGGATGGCTTCCAGTTCCGCGTGGGCCAAGGCGTTTTTGTCCCGCTCCCGCCGGTTGCGTCCTCGCCCCACGATCTCCCCGTTCCGGGCCACCACCGCACCGACTGGGACTTCTTCCTCGGCTGCGGCGGCCTCCGCCAACAGCAGCGCCTCCCGCATCAATTCCCGGTCTGTCATCTCGTAAATTCCATAAAGTTCCAGGAGGTATAGGCCGCGATCGCAATCACAATCAGCATACCGGGCGTCAGGAAAAAGCCCGAGGCCTTCTCCCCCCCGCTCAGCTGGGTGCTCGGGGGGCAGAGCTGCCGCTTCCGCCCGCGCATGCCATACACGGCCAGGCAGACCGCGCCGGCCACCAAAATCGTCATGTTGACGACCAGGTAAATCCAGTTCAGCTCGTCCTCTCCCCCGTACTGGCTGAGCATTGTCAGCAAGACGGCATAGAGGTTGTTGCAAAAATGGATGAGCACACCGGTCCAGATGCTGCCGGTGACGACGACGAAGTAGCCGATGACCAGGCCGATGATGAGCGCGAAGGGCGCCTGCACCAGGTTTCCGTGCATGACGGCAAACAAAACGGCGGAGACGGCGATGGCGAAGCGGTCCCCGTAGCGCCGCAGCGGCTGCATCACCACGCCGCGCATGGCGAATTCCTCCACCAGCGCGGGCACCACGGCGATTTGAACGATGCCCATCGTCACACCCAGCGGCGTGAAGGAGAACTCCAGTTCCGGCGAACTGAGGCTCAGGCCGGCCTTCTCCAAAAAAGACACAAAGAAAACCGTGATAAAATTCGCGACCAGGCAAAACAGGACGCCGATGGGTATTGTTAATCCCATCCGGCTGCCCCTGTAGGGCCCGCCCAGCACCGCGCGCACCGCCGGCTTTGCCGTCTCCCCCAGAAACGTGTAGAGGAGCAAAAAGGGCAAAAACATGCCCAAAATGGTGATCATGCCGTTGATGGCGGAGGCAAAAATCGGGTCGCTCTCAAACCACTCGAGTTTATTCAGCAGCACCAGTGCCACGACCACCACCACGCTGATGGCTTCGAAGGCAATCACGCCGCCGCCGAACAGATTGCCGTAGCGCCGCAGCTGGCGTTTGTCCTGCCGGCGCCGCTGTTGGTCTTCATAGAAAGAACTGTCCATGGGTTCACCGCGTTTCATAAAGATAGCATTAGTATACATGATTTTTGCGGGGATAACAAGAGCCAGAAATTTTCGGGTTGCCCCATTTTAGAATGCCGATGTAATCACGCCAATCCTGTAGGGGACACAGTCCTCTGCGTCCCCCACAATAAAATCCGGGTTTTTAAGACATGTTTTAGTGTATCTCTTTCATCCATAAACCCGAACCGCTTTCTTTATTTTTATCAACGAATCTTTTGTAACAGGCGCGTGAATCACATCGACCGGGGTTTTCAGCCGGTCCTCCAAGTCATTTTTGATTGCCGACAACATCAGCAACGATACGGCGGGATTTTGAAATTCCAGCAGCAAATCCAAATCGCTGGCGCCGGTTTGTTTGCCCTCTGCGTAGGATCCGAAATAGGACGCTTGTTTTACAGGAAACAGGCTCGCCACCTGCGCCACGGCTTCACAGATTTCTTCGTGCGTCAGCATTTACTCATCTCCTTAAATTTTGTCATTAAAATAATACCACATTTCAGATAATGTAAAAAGAACTTTCTTGTTTTTCCCCGCAAAACCGTATATAATAGTATGCACAATCTGTTTGGGGCGAAATCAGCCGTCCGCAAAAGGAGCATCAGCATGCTGGAATTTCAAAACGTATCCTTCCAAGTCCCCGCGGGGCCGGGGCAGCTGGAAATCATAGACGAGCTCAGCTTTTCCGTGGAGCGGGGGGAATTTGTCGTCATCACCGGGCCGAACGGCGGCGGGAAATCCACCATCGCGCGGCTCGCCATGGGCATTTCACAGCCGACCCAGGGCCGCATCCTGTTTGAGGGGGCGGACATCACCGAGACACCCATCGTGGAGCGGGCGAAGCTGGGCATCGGCTACGCCTTCCAGCAGCCGCCGCGCTTCAAGGGCCTGACCATCAAGACGCTGCTGGACCTCGCCCACGGGAGCAAGCTGGACGAGGCCGCCTGCTGCCAGTATCTCAGCGACGTCGGCCTCTGCGCCCGGGACTACATCCACCGGGAGTGCGACGCCTCCCTCTCCGGCGGGGAGATGAAGCGCGTGGAAATCGCGACGCTGATGGCGCGGCGGCTGAAGCTGGCCATCTTCGACGAGCCGGAGGCGGGCATCGACCTCTGGAGTTTCTCTATGTTAGTGGAGAGTTTTAAGAAAATCTGCAAGGGCCGGCACGAGAGCGTGATCATCATTTCGCACCAGGAGCGCATCATGCAGCTGGCGGACCGGATTCTCATCGTCGCGGAGGGCAAAATCACGGACGAGGGCAGCCGGGACGAGTTGCTGCCGCAGCTGCTGCGCGAACTGGGCGAGGCCTGCGACTGCCCAATGCCGAAATGTTAGACGCATATTCCGGCTTTTTGCAAACGGACCGCCAAAAGCGGCCCCTACAAAGGCAAGGCTAAAATTTTCAGGACGTAGGGGCGGCCTGTGGCCGTCCGAAAGCCAGAAAGGATTTATTATGGCCATAGATAAATTAGATCAAAGTTTGCTGGAGGCCGTCGCCGGCCTGCACGAAATCCCCGCGGGGGCCTATAACCTCCGGAAAAACGGCGCCGGGCTCTCCCGCCGCTCCACGGCCAACATCGAAATCAGCCCGAAGGAGGACAATCCGGGCATCGATATTCATGTCGCGCCCTTCACGACGAAAGAGAGCGTGCACATTCCGGTCATCCTCACCGAGACGGGCCTCACGGATTTGGTCTACAACGATTTTTATATCGGAGAAGGCGCGGACGTGCTGATTGTCGCGGGCTGCGGCATTCACAATTCCGGGGACCGGAAGGCCCAGCACGACGGCATCCACCGCTTTCACATCGAAAAAAACGCCCGGGTCCGCTATGTGGAGAAGCACTACGGCGCGGGCGAAGGCAGGGGCGAGCGCGTCCTGAACCCGGTCACGGAAGTGTTCCAGGCGGAGGGCAGTGTCTGCGAGATGGAGCTGGTGCAAATCGCCGGGGTGGACTCCACCCTGCGGGAGACCACCGCCCATCTGGCGGCGGGCGCGAAGCTCTTCGTGACGGAGCGCCTCCTGACCCACGGCAAACAGAGCGCCCGCTCCAACCTGGAGGTCAACCTGGACGGCGCGGATTCCTCCGCGCAGATCGTGTCCCGCTCCGTGGCCCGGGGGGAATCGGAGCAGCTGTTCTATCCCCGCGCGGTGGGCAATAACGCCTGTAGAGCTCATGTGCAGTGCGATTCCATTTTGATGGATGACGCGAAAATCCGCTCCATCCCGGAAATTGCCGCCAACCACGCGGAGGCGCAGATTGTCCACGAGGCCGCCATCGGCCGCATCAACAACGACCAGCTGACCAAGCTGATGACCTTCGGCATTCCGGAGGCGGAGGCGGAAGACGTGATTATACAGGGATTTTTGAAATAATTTTGTAGGGGATGATGGTGATCGTCCTGAAATATCCCAGAAAGCCCACATGGGACGCAGAGGACTGCGCCCCCTACAATAAATAAAGAAAGAGGCGTGTGCGCAATGTATTACATCCTGAATTTTTTTATAAGCCTTTGGTTGATTCTCAGCATGTTTTTCGGCGGCGTCTTCACGTTTTCCCTGCGAAACGATTTTTCGAAAGACGCCTGGTTCTTGAAGCAGCAGCCGGCCAACGCCGCGGAACAGCTCGCGTTTCTGCCGACGGAGCGGCAAACCGCCCACGCCGAACTGGAATATTACGGCTTTGTCCACTTCGGCGTCAACACCTTCACCGGCCTGCAGCTCGGCACCGGGAAGGAGGACCCGAAAATTTTCAATCCCGCCAAGCTGGATACGGACCAGTGGGCCAAGAGCATGGCGGACGCGGGCATGAAGGGCGCCATCCTCACCGCGAAACACCACGACGGCTTCTGCCTGTGGCCGAGCGCCTATACAGAATTTTCTGTCAAGAACAGTGCCTACCAAGGCGGCCGGGGCGACGTGGTACGGGAATTCGCGGACTCCTGCCGGAAATACGGCCTGAAGTTCGGCTTCTATCTCTCGCCCTTTGACCTGAACGCCCCCAGCTTCGGCCAGGGCGAGGCCTACAACGACTACTTCGTCCAGCAGCTGGAGGAGCTTCTGAGCAACTACGGCGACGTGTTCGCCGTGTGGTTCGACAATTATATTACAGACGAATACAAGGGCCGCCAGACTTACGACTGGAACCGCTTTACGGCCCTCATCCGGGAGAAGCAGCCCATGGCCGTGGTCTGTGTCGGGCCGCCCGATTTGGACGTGGCCTGGGTCGGCAACGAGGACGGTCTGGCAAACGGAAACGTCAGCAGCGTACGGGAGCGGGCGGGCAAGCTCATCTGGGCCAAGAGCGAATGCGACGTCTCCATCCGCAGCAGCTGGTTCTATCTGGACAAAGAAGTGCCCAAAACCACCACCCAGCTCATGCACATCTATTACAACTCCGTTGGGATGAACTGCGCGCTGCTGCTGAACATCCCGCCCAACAGAGACGGCCTCTTCGATGAAAAAGACGTCAAACAGCTGCTCGCGTTCCGCAAAAAAATAGATGAAATCTACGCGTCTCCAGTCATCCCGGCGGCGGTATCCCTCCTGGATAAGGACGGCAGCGTCAACCGCTCCGCGGCGCTGGACACGATTCTGAACGACGACGCGGATTCTTATGTATTTTCGGATACGGAATACATCCTGGACGTTCAGCTTCAGACCCCGGAGCGCCTGAAGCATATCATTTTGTCCGAGGATTCCAACCATTACAGTGAGCGGGTGCGGAAGGCTTCTGTCTACGCCAAATGGGGGCCCTGGTATATGAGAATCGGCAAAGCGGAGTCCGCGGGCAACAAAACCATCGTGAAGCTCAGCACGCTCACGCCCCGGGCAAGCGAATACCGCATTGTGATTGAGGAATCCAAGGCGGCTCCGGTTCTCCGCTATGTGGGGTTCCTGAAGTAAAGTTGTGACACTATTGTTACAAAATTGTAAGATATTTTTCGGCGCGCTGTAAGAATCCCCTGCGATAATTTTGTCGTCAGGGGATGGTTTCATGTAGAGGCGAACACCGTTCGCCCGCCGCACACGATATTTTATGGCCGCGCGGCAATATCTGTAGGGGCGATTCACGAATCGCCCTGGCGCAATGGCCGGTTTCATTACAAAGGGCGATTCGTGAATCGCCCCTACAAGATCCAAACCAAAAAGAGAGGGGCAGACGAATGTATACCATCCTGGTTTGCGACGACGACCTGGCCATTCTGGATTCCATCGAAATCTTCCTGAAGCTGGAGGGCTACGGGACCCTCCGCGCGGTCAACGGCAGGGAGGCCATCGCCGCCGCGGAGCAGCACGACCTGCACTGCGTGATCCTCGACATCATGATGCCGGGTATCGATGGCCTGACCGCCACCCTGCGCCTGCGGGAGAAGCACAACATCCCCATCATCCTGCTCTCCGCGAAGAGTGAGGACACGGATAAAATCACGGGGCTCTCCTTCGGCGCGGACGACTACGTCACCAAGCCCTTCAATCCCCTGGAGCTGCTGGCGCGGGTGAAGTCCCAGCTCCGGCGCTACACGGCCCTGGGCAGCCTGGAGAAGAAGACGGGCTTACTCGTCACCGGCGGTTTGTGCCTCGACCCCCTGGCCCGCTCCCTGACTCTGGACGGCGAAGCCGTCCGCCTGACCGCCACGGAATACGGCATTGTCCTGCTCCTGATGGAAAATCTGGGCCGGGTCCTCTCCTCGGCGCAGATCTACGAGGCCGTCTGGCACGAGCCCGCGGTCTCCCCGGAAAAAACGGTCACCGTGCACATCCGCCGCATCCGGGAAAAAATCGAAATCAATCCGAAAGACCCAAAATATGTAAAGGTGGTATGGGGAATTGGCTACAAAATTGAAAAACTTTAGCCGCTCAATCATTTTAAAGCTTGCGGCCCTGGTACTGCTCTGCTGTCTGCTGCCGGCGGTCTTCCAGAACGGCCTGGCGCTGGCGGAGCGCTACGACACTTACGGCTCCCTCCTGCTCGGGCGGGACGCGCCGCCCTTCACGGGAACTACGGCTTTTCTCCAGGAAACCTCCCGCATGCTGAATTGCCTCTCCGACCTCAGCGGCCTCTATGTCAGCGAAGCCGCCGTGAAGGACGGCTCCGCCTGGGCCGCGCGCGAGCAGCTTCTGCGGGACGCGTTTGAAGAGGAGCATCCGCCGGAAGAGGGGCAGCCCTCGGAGTTTTACAAAGAAATCGTCAGCCGCTTCGGCGAAGACCCTTATTATGAAGACTTTTGGCCGGAGGGCGTCAGCGATCCCTACGAAGGGGAGTCCGGCGATTCTTACCCCGAGGAGCCGGCGACGAGTTACAATGACTACAACAGGTTCTACGCGGAAAAAGAACGGCTCGCGGAGTACGTCCGCGCGAAGCGGGAGCTGGAGGACTATATCCGTAGCGAAAAGAACGGCTTTTTGCCCCGCTACCAGTATGTCACGGACTACCTGGGCGGCCTGAAGAATATGCGGTATGTCCTGGTAAACGTACAGACGGGGACGGTCTACAGCAACCTGACAACGAAGTCCAAGCCGGATGCGGCCACCTTGCAGGCACAGATCAAGGCGCAGGACTGGTTTCTCTATCAAAACGGCGCGGTGGACCGCGACGGCACGGAACAGGCCCTCGCCTCCTACAACTACCGCCCCTGGCTTTTTGACCCCCTCTTCAACAGCAACCAAAAATTTGATATTTACCTGGGCTTTGACCCCGAAGTGCCGGAAGCAGACGTCTTTCAGCCGCTCAAAGAGGCCTATGAGGAGCAACTCGGGGTCGCGGACGCGCAGTTCTACAGTACCGCTATCGCGGGCCTGGCCGTCTTACTGCTCGTGCTCTACCTCGTCGCGGTCAGCGGCAGAAAGCGGGGCCGGGAGGAAGTCCGCCTGGCTTTCGTCGACAAGCTTTTCAACGACCTGCACCTGGCGGCTTCCGCCGCGCTGATTCTCGGCGGTCTTGCTCTGGTGCTGGAGTTCAGTTCCTACTGGAACTGGGGCGATTCCCTGACCACGGAGCAGCGGCTGTTCGCCTTCACTCTGCTGACGGCCGCCTGCCTGGCCGCGCTGGAGTGGCTGCTCTCCGCCGCCCGGCACGGTAAGAACAAAACCCTGTTCCGGCACACGCTGATCGCTTTTCTGTTCCGCCAGGGCAAACGCGTATACACCTGGCTGCGGGAACGCATTTTCCAGCGCGTGCCCGGCCACCGGATGATCACTCCGCTGCTGCTGCTTACCATCTTTGTTTGTTTGATTATAAACTTCGCTCTGACGGCATCGCTGCTCAAGTATTATTACAATGAAGGCCTATACGCCTTTTTGCTCGTCGTTTTTAATCTTGCTGTTTCTGCCGTATTACTCTACCTAGCGGTCTCCCTGCGCAGGCTGATGGAAGCCGTGTCGCAAATCCGGCAGGGGAATTACAACTTACAGCTGAACCCGAACACGATTATCTGGTTCCTGCGGGATTTCGCCCGGGATATTTTAGCCGTGCAGGAGGGCCTGCACCGGGCGGTGGACTCCGCCCTGCGGGACCAGCGCATGAAGACGGAGTTAATCACGAACGTCTCCCACGATTTAAAAACCCCCCTCACTTCCATCATCAGCTACGTGGACCTGCTCAAGCGCTGCGAGCTGGGGGACGAAACTGCCTTGGAATATCTCGCCGTGCTGGATGAAAAATCCCTGCGCCTGAAAAACCTGGTGGAAAACCTGGTGGAGGCCTCCAAGGCCACCAGCGGCAGCGTAGACCTGCTGCCGGTGCCCATCAACCTCAACGAGCTGGCCCTCCAGGCCGCCGGGGAGAATGCCGACGCATTCTCCGGGCTGGACATCGAACTGCGCGTCACGGTGCCGGAACAGCCGGTCGTCGTCTACGCGGACAGCCAGAAGACCTGGCGCATCCTGGAAAATCTCCTGGACAACGTCCGCAAGTACGCCATGCCCGGCACCCGCGTCTTCCTCTCGGTGGAGCGGGAAGCCATCTGCGGGGTGTTCACCATGAAAAACACCTCCCGCTACCCGATTGACGTCCCCGCCGAGGAGCTGCTCCAGCGCTTTGTGCGTGGCGACGCCGCCCGCGCCGGCGAGGGCAGCGGCCTGGGCCTCTCCATCGCCAGCAGCCTGAGCGAGCTCCAGGGCGGGCAGTTTTCCATCGCCGTCGACGGCGACCTGTTCAAGGTAACCCTGCGGTTGCCGCTGGAAGAGGGCGGCCAAGTGCGGGAGCCAAACGACAAGCCGCTTTCCGGCGGCTGGAACCCGGAGACGCCGCCCAACGGCACACAGGAGGGCCGCTGGCAGCTGCCCTGGCGGGGCGGCAGGCCGCGGCTGGGCGGGCAGAACCTGCAGCAACCCCCCGCATCGAATTTGCCCTGGCCGCCGCCGGAGTGGTCGTCGTTCAGACGGTAGGATTGATTTGTGGGGGACGCAGTCCACTGCGTCCCCTATATCCCCATACGATATGTTTCCGAAGGGACGCAGAGGACTGCGTCCCCTATATTTATATCAAATTCTTGTTGTCATTGCCGTCGAGATTGTGTTACAATTAATAATAGCGGTACACCGTAAAATCGCGGCGTGAACCGAATTTGAAATGCGCGAAGGATGTGGATTGCTTGCTTGCTTTTTTATCGCCGCAGGCTACAAAATATTTGAATCGATTGAACGAACCGGATAAATCGCGTATAATAAAAGCATTACAGAAGCTAGAGTTGGACCCGCCGCAGGGGGATATCAAAAGTCTGACCGGAAAAGACGGATACCGTCTCCGTATCGGCAACTACAGGATACTGTTTGACGTTGTGGATAACAGCATCAATATTCATACGATTGCTCCGAGAGGGCAAGCTTATAAGGGAGGTCTTTAATATGTCAGCATTGCAGAAAGAAATTCAGGAATATATCCGCATTCTTCCGGACAGCGCACTGATCGCTTTAAAACCCCTGCTTACATTGTTAGTCGCGGAAGAATTCGTCGTGGAAACCGACTTGACGGAAGAAGAAAAGGCCATTATCCTGCGCGGGCGCGAAGAATACACAAAAGGTTCCTATATCCCGCTTGCCGAAATCGTGGGGAACAGCCTATGACCAAACAAAAAAAGGCCCTCGCGGCGGTATCCCTGCTGAAACAGGAATACCCCCAGGCCCTCTGCTCCCTGGAGACCCGGGACCCACTGCAGCTCCTGGTTTCCGTCAGGCTCGCCGCCCAGTGTACGGACGCCCGGGTCAATCAAATCACGCCCCTGCTGTTCGCGCGCTACCCGGATTTGGACGCCCTGGCGGAGGCGGATCTGACTGAACTGGAGGAGATCGTGCGGCCCTGCGGCTTTTATCACATCAAGGCGCGGGATCTGATCGCCATGGCGCAGATGCTGCGGAGCGAATACAGCGGTGTGGTGCCGGACACCATAGAGGAGCTTGTCCGCCTGCCCGGCGTGGGGCGGAAGAGCGCGAACCTGATCGTGGGGGACATCTACGGCAAGCCCGCCGTGGTGGCCGACACGCACTTGATCCGCATCGCCAACCTGCTCGGCCTCGTGCAGACGAAGGATCCCCTCAAAGTGGAGCGGGAGCTGCGGCCGCTCCTGCCGCCGGAGGAGAGCAACGACTTTTGCCACCGCTGCGTACTGCACGGCCGCGCCGTCTGTGTCGCGCGCCGGCCCCAGTGCGCCCGCTGCGTGATGGTAGAACTCTGCGATTTCGCCCTAGGGCAGCAGTAAGCCCGCCGCCAGGGCGCCCAGACAGGCCGCCGCGGCCAGTTTCAGCGCTGCCAGCAGCTTGTCGCGCTTGATTTTCGTCGCCGGCGGCACTGTCGCGCTGTTGGCTATCAGTCCGGCCCGCTCCTTCAGCGTGCCCTCGCTGACGGAACAAAACTCCGGTTTGATAAAAAAGACGACTTTTTCAAAATATTCGCACTGGGTTTCGGTGATCTCCACCACTTGCCGGTTGATGCCTTTGATCATGACAAATCTCCCTTAAAATACCATTCTGTGCAGTTTTGATTTCTCTGATAGTATTCTATACCGTCTTCCACTTTTTATACAGGCACGGCAAAGTATACGCAGAGTATAGTTTCAATAAAGAAAAACTCCTGTGGAAAACCCTGTGGAAAAAGTGAATAACCCATTGTTTTGCAATCGATTTTCCGAATAATCGAAAAGTTTGTTCGCTTTTTGTTTGCTTTTTTGGCTATACGAAGCGTTTTACGGCCTTTACGCGGGGAAGCCTGTCCCATCCTGTCGACACAGTCTTTGGAGAAATCAGACTTTTAGCGCCGCACTTTTTTGTCTATTCTGTCGAATATGATTTTCTGTATAATCTTCAGGGAGAAAGGGGTAGTTTTGGCCATCAAACCGCGTATTTATACGGTTGCGACCGCGCATTTGGACACATCCTGGAACTGGGACCTGGAAACGACAATCCGGGAGTATCTGCCCCGCACCATACGGAACAATCTGCCGCTGTTCGGGGCCTATCCGGACTACATCTTCAACTTTGAGGGCGCCTACCGCTACGAGCTGATGGAGGAGTACGACCCGGAGGGCTTTGCGCTGCTGCAACAGGCCGTTGCCGAGGGCCGCTGGCGTGTGGCCGGCAGCGCCTATGAAAACGGGGACGTTAACATCCCCTCCCCGGAGGCGCTCTTCCGCAACATCCTCTACGGAAACGCCTATTTCGCGGCGCGCTTCGGCTGCCGCAGCAAGGATATCTTCCTGCCGGACTGCTTCGGCTTCGGCTGGGCCCTGCCCTCCGTCGCCGCCCACGCGAACCTCTTGGGCTTCAGCACCCAGAAGCTCTGCTGGAGCGGCGCCTACGGCATCCCCTTTGATCTGGGGGTCTGGAGAGGGCCGGACGGCGCGGCGATCTATGCCTCCCTGGACGGGCGCGCCTACGACAAAGGCTTAAAACAAGTGCGCAAGCACCCCGCGCGGAAGAAGCTGGAAAACAATCTCAAACAATACGATTTGCCCTTCACGTTTTTGTATCACGGCGTCGGAGACCGGGGCGGCGCGCCGCGGGAAACCTCTGTGCAGACCGTGCACAGGGAGTCTTCGGAAAACGAGAACCAAGCTGTGGAGGTCCTCTTCGCGGGCAGCGACGACATCTTCCGCGACATGGCGGCCCTGCCGCCGGAACTCCAGGCCAAATTGCCCGTCTGGGAGAACGAGCTGGTCATGAGCGACCACGGCGTGGGGGGCTACACCTCCCGGGCCGTCGGCAAGCGCTGGAACCGCCGGGCGGAACAGCTGGCAGAGGCCGCCGAGCGCAGTTGTCTACAGGCAACGCTCCTGGGCCTGCGCGGCTATCCCGCCGATGTGCTGGACACCTGCTGGAAGCGGGTGATCGCCCATCAGTTCCACGACGACCTGCCCGGCACCTCCCTGGTGGACTGTTACCGCCGCAACTGGAACGACTATATGCTCTCCCTGAACCAGCTGGGCGAGGAGTACCGCTTTTCCGCCGCCTGCATGGGCAGGGCTCTGGACAGCAGTTTCGTACGGGGCCATGCGCTGCTGGTGGGGAATCCCCTGCAGTTTCCGCGCCGGGAGACGGTCGTCGCCGCACTGCCCCTCCCCGCGGAGCACGTCCGCGTGTTCGACGGCAAGGGCGCGGAAGTGCCCGCGCAGCTGCTCTCCCACGCGAACGGGCGTGCGGAAGTCGCCTTCTGTGCGGAGGTCCCGGCCTTCGGCTGGGCCGTCTACGACCTGCGGACTTCCGACAGGCCCTGTCCGTTACAGACCGGCCTCTCCGTCACGGCGCAAACTTTGGAAAATCAATTTTACAAGCTCACGATAGACGAAAACGGCGACATCGCGCGTATTCACGACAAGGAGTACTGCTGCGAGCTGCTGCAAGCGCCCATCCGCATGGCCCTGCACGACTACGACGGCAGCCAGCGCTACCCGGCCTGGGAGCTGGACTACAAGGAAGTCATGGCCAAGCCCCGGGAGTACGCGGCCAAGCCCCGGGTGGAAATCGTTGCGAACGGCCCCGCCCGCGTCGCCCTGCGGATTATGCGCACAGCCGGGGCGTCCCGCTTCTTGCAAACCATTTCTTTGGACTCGGCCAGCCGAACCATCCGCTGCGACAACGAAATCGACTGGCGCTCCCTGCGCACGCTTTTGAAGACGGAGTTTTCCCTCCACTTCGCCAACGAGGAGGCCACCTACGACCTGGGCCTGGGTACGATTCAGCGCGGCAACAGCCGCAAAAACCTCTACGAGGTGCCTGCCCAGATGTGGGCGGACCTCTCCCTGCCCTCCGGCTTTTACGGCGTGACTGTGTTCAGCGACAGCAAGTGCGGCTGGGACAAGCCGGACGACCATACCCTGCGCCTGACGGGCATCCACACGCCCCGTGCCGCCTACAACGCCGCCCAGCACCAGCTGGACCTGGGCCTGAACCGCTACGCCTTCGGCATCTGCGGGCACAGCGGCCCTTGGCAGAACGGCAGCCAGCGCGGCGCCCTCTGTTTCAATTCGCCCTTGGCCGCTTTTTCTATACCGGCTTCCGCCGGCCCCCTGGGCCACAGCTATTCCTTCGCCCATTGTGACAACGACGCGGTGTTGGTTCGGGCACTGAAACAGGCCCTGGAGACGGAGGAAATCATCGTCCGCTTCAACGAGGGTGCCGGGGAGACCCAAGATTCGGTGAACTTTTCCCTGGACGGCGGCATCCTGTCCGCCCGGGAAATCTACGCCTCCGAGGAGGATCTGCCCGGCACGCAGTTTTCTCTGGAAGACGGCAAGCTGCGCTTTTCCATGGGCCCCTACCAGGTCCGCAGCTTCGCGCTGACCGTGAACGCGGGCGGGCTCGCATTGCAGTCCCGGGCCCTGGGCCGCTTTGCGGAGGCTCCGCTCCCCCTGCCCTGCAATCTGAACGCGGTCACTTCAAACGAACAGCCGGGGGACGGCGTTATGCCCAACGGCTATGCCATCCCCGCGGAGCGTTTCCCGGCGCAGATCAGCAGCGGCGGCATCACCTTTGCCACGGGAGCCGGCCGGGACGGCGTGCCCAATGCCCTCGTCTGCGCGGGGCAGAGCCTGCCCCTTCCGAAGGGCGCTGCCCAACTGCATCTGTTGGCCGCCGCCTGCGGCGGGGATACCCGGGCCGGCTTTCAGCTGGGCGATCAAACGTATTCGCTGACGATACAAGACAACGAGGAGCGCATCGGCGCCTGGGACCTCTACTCCGCAGGGGAGACGGCCTACGTCAAGCCGGACCGCCTCGGCTGGAACAGCACCCACGCCCACAACGCGGCGGGGGACGTCCCGGCGAAGCAGCTCTGCTTCTTCCACTACACATTCCCCTGCGGCAACGCGGAATCTTGCCTGCTGCCCGAGAATCCCAATGTCGTCCTGCTGGCCGCGACGGTGACGAACGGCGAGCCGGAGGCTTTCCACGCGACGGCGCTCTACGACGGCCACGCCCCCTGCGCGTCTCTGGCCAAACGCCCCTGCGACTGGCAAATCAGTCCCAAGCAGGAGAAGCTCGCCCGCAAAAAGGGGTTCTTCCAATGGCGCAGTACCCTCAAATTCCGCTGGGGCTACGCCAAACGCCGCATCCGCGCGGCAAGGGGGCGGCGGTAGGGGACGCAGTCCTCTGCGTCCCGAGGCCGCAATATAAATCCAGAAACGGCACAGGACGGTTTTCTCCAACGGGACGCAGAGGACTGCGTCCCCTACAGAAAATTTGCGGACGGCCACAGGCCGACCCTACATCACCGGAAAGGGATGTTTTTGTTATGGCAACTGAAAAAAGCACGGCCCCCCGCCGCATCCGCGCTATGGACGAACTGCGCGGCCTGGCCGTGTTCTGCATGGTGTTTTACCACCTGTTTTATTTGCTCTATGAATTTTTCGACCTGGCAATCGGCAATTTTTTATTTGAATTCTTCAAACCGGCGCAGCCCCTCTTTGCCGGGATTTTCATCCTCCTGGCCGGGGTCTCCTGCCGCCTCTCCCACAGCAACGCGAAGCGCGGAGCCAAGCTGCTCCTGGTGGCGCTGGGCGTCACCCTGGTCACGGCGGTCATCATGCCCCGCATCGGCATGGGCGGCGCGGAAATCTGGTTCGGCATCCTGCACTGCCTCTCCCTGTGTATGCTCTTCTTCGCTCTGGCGTCTCCCCTGCTGAATAAGCTCAACCCCACAGCCGCGATTCTCCTCTGCCTGGCCCTGTACCTGCTGACCTGCCGCTTTACGAAGGGCTATCTCGGCCCGGGCGGTTTTTTGAGGCTGGATTTGCCCGCCGGCTGGTACCGCTCCGACCTCCTGGCGCCCCTCGGCTTTTTTACGGAGGATTTCAAATCCGCGGACTATTTCCCCATCTTTCCCCACCTGTTTTTGTTCCTGGCCGGCAGCTTCCTCGGCAGCTTCTCCATCCCGGACTGGGCCTACAAGAGCCGCATCAAACCCCTGTCCTTCCTGGGGCGGCACGCGCTGTTGATTTACATACTGCACCATCCCGTTGGGTTCGGTATTATGACGGCGGCGGAGTGGGTCGTTTCCCTGTTTCGGTAAAATTGCAAATGGCAAGTTGCAAATAAAAGCATCTCATTTGCCACTTGCCATTTGCAATTTACAATTTGACGAAAGGACTGGTTCTATCATGCAAACCCCGCGTCACATCATTGCCTACGACATCGGCACCACAGGTCTAAAGACCTGCCTGTTCCGCATCGACGACACAATCCGCCTCTTGGCCTCCGAAACGGAGCCCTACGCCCTGAAAATCTTCGAGGACGGCGGCGCGGAGCAGGACCCCAACGAGTGGTGGGCGGCCATCCGCGTCACTACACAGCGGCTGGCGGCGCAGCTCCCGGCCATCGACGGCATCTCCTTCTGCTCCCAGATGCAGGGCCTGGTGCTGGTGGACAAGGACGCCAATCCCCTGCGGCCCGCCATGAGCTACATGGACCAGCGCGCCCGGGAGGAGCTGAGGGCGGGCATGTCCTTCGGCCTGCAAATCGCCGGGGCCAATGTGTTCCGCCTGCTGAAATCCCTGCGCTACACGGGCGCGGCGGCCGTCAGCGTGAAGGACCCCGTCTGGAAATATAAGTGGGTCCAGGCGCATGAACCGGAGATTTTCCGGCAATGCTATCAGTGGCTGGACGTCAAGGAATACATAATCGCGAAAATGACCGGTAAATTCGTCATGACCCAGGACTCTGCCTTCGCGGCCCTGCTCTACGACATCCATAAAAACGAGTGGAGCAAGCCCGTCTGCGACATGCTCGGCGTGGATATGTCCCATCTGCCGGCAATCATTCGCTCCGCCGACAAAGTCGGCGGCCTGACGGAGGCCGCGGCGGCGGAGCTGGGCCTACCCGCGGGCACGGCCGTCTTCGGCGGCGGCGGGGACGCCTCCCTCATCGGCGTGGGCGCGGGCAGCGGCGCCCTGGGGGACACCCACGTCTACTCCGGCACCTCGGGCTGGGTCTCCACCGTGGTGGACAAATCCCTTGTGGACACCGCCACCATGGTGGCGGCCATCGTCGGCGCCCAGGGCGGCCTCTACAACTACTTCGCGGAGCTGGAGACCGCGGGCAAGTGCCTGGAGTGGGTCCGGGACCATTTGGCTCTGGACGAAATCGGCATTTTCCTGGAGAAGCTGGACGTCACCGCGTCTTTCGAATCCAAATATACCAGCCTCTACGAGTACCTCACCGAGGTGATAGACAGCGTCCCGCCCGGTTCCGGCGGCGTAGTCTTCACCCCCTGGCTCCACGGCAACCGCTGCCCCTTCGAGGACCCCAACGCCCGGGGCATGTTCTTCAACATCAGCCTGGACACCGGCAAGACGGAGCTGTTGCGCTCCGTGATAGAGGGCGTCTGCTTCCACCTGCGCTGGTTCCTGGAGGTCCAGGACAAGAAGATCAAAACTTCTGAAATTATCCGCTTCGTGGGCGGGGGCGCGCTCTCCGCCGTCACCTGCCAAATCCTGGCGGACGTGACGGGCCGCGTCGTGGAGACCGTGGACAGCCCGCAGAACGCCGGCGCCGTCGGCGCGGCGGTGGTCGCGGCCGTGGGCCTGGGGCTCATCCCCGACCTGGGTTCCGCCAAGCAGTGGATTCCCGCAAAGGCGAAATTTACGCCGAACCCGGCGCACAAGGCCGTCTATGACCGGAATTTCGCTGTGTACAAAAATCTTTACGCGGCAAATAAGAAGAACTTTAAAGATTTGAACCAGGGTCCCCGCATTTACATTTCAGAAGAAGCGGTCAAAAGACGTTCGAGGTAAGCATTATCCCAACCGGCGAGTCTGCGGCGGCTTTTGAGACTGACCCGCTTGCCGGGATCAACCCGTTT
>Ga0123353_10003170_pt1 | contig 20675 bp, 14 predicted proteins | sample TergutLab28metaG_3_FD_92763 | JGI IMG/M metagenome (GOLD analysis project Ga0123353, IMG submission 92763) | Labiotermes labralis P3 segment gut microbial communities from Petit-Saut dam, French Guiana - Lab288 P3 | ecosystem: Host-associated > Arthropoda: Insects > Digestive system > Gut ... | reverse complement strand
CGAGGCGCGCAAAAGGTGCGCAGCAAAGCTGTCTGCCACCACCTGATCGATTTTTGTCTGCAGGTCGCGCAGGTCTGTCTGCACGCGAGAGCCCGCCTCTATCAGCACCCACACGGTACCCGTATCCTGACAAAGGGGCACGCCCGTCTGCGCCGCACGCTGAGCGTTTTGCACCAACAGGGCAAGCACCTCTGCGCCCGCCGGATTGCTTTCTGTCTGCTGTGCCTGCTGCAAAGCCGCCAACACATCAGGACGCAGCTGCGAGGCAATGGTCTGCAGATGCGTCTGCACCACGCGAGCGATGTCTGCAGAAGAGATATTTTTTGAGGAGAGAGCGTCCATGACTAGACGATGACCTGAGCAATAGCGTCTGCCAAGCCTGGCTCGAATATCGAGGGAATGACCTGCTCTGCTGTTGGTTGTTCGACAAAATCTGCCAAGGCAGCAGCCGCTGCTAGCTTGTGAGCCTCGGTGATTTGCTGTACTCCATTGTCGAGCGCACCACGGAAAATGCCAGGAAATGCCAGTGCGTTGTTGACTTGATTGGGAAAATCGCTGCGTCCCGTACAGATGACGGCTGCCCCTGCTGCACGTGCGACGTCGGGATAGATTTCAGGAATGGGGTTTGACAGTGCCATAACAATGCAGTCGGCTGCCATGCTGCGCACCATGTCTTCGGTCACCGTACCCGGTGCTGAAACACCGATGAACACATCGGCATCTACCAGGGCATCAGCAAGGCTGGTATCTGCAGCATCGACCAGAATTCCCTCGTCGAGTAATGCACGCTTTGCTGCATTCAGCGTAGTGTCTGCGCTACTTAAAGCACCGCTGCGCCCCGTACCAATAATGCTGCAGTCAGGCGCGTACTCTTTCAGCAGGCGAGCGATGGCTGTTCCTGCAGCACCAATGCCAGCAATCACAATACGGAGTCCCGCAATGTCTTTGCCGGTCACCTTGCAGGCGTTAATCAAAGCTGCCAGTACCACAACGGCTGTTCCGTGCTGGTCGTCATGAAAGACAGGAATGGACAGACTCTTCCGCAGGCGATTTTCGATTTCAAAACACTGCGGTGCGGCAAAATCTTCAAGGTTTATGGCACCAAAGCTGACCGCAATGCGCTGGATGGTCTCGATGATTTCTTCGGTCGTGTCGCAGTCAAGCACAATGGGCACCGAGTCGATATTAGCAAAGTACTTGAACAGCAGCGCCTTGCCCTCCATGACAGGCAGCGCACCGGCAGGACCAATGTCACCCAGCCCCAGCACAGCCGAACCGTCGCTGATGACCGCCACCAAATTGTTTGTCCAGGTGAACTCGCGCAGTTTACTAGGGTCGTCTGCAACCAAGGAAGAGATATGACCAACACCGGGCGTGTAATAGGCAGACAGCTCGTGGCGTGTCATCGGGGTCGTATCGCGCAGAGCAGTTGCCATCTTGCCGCCAAACTGACGGTGCAACTGGACGGCGATTTCGTCATAATCGGGCGTGGTGTCAGACGTGATGTCGGGTGTGCTATCTGGGTTTTTGTGGTGGCTCACCTGTGCTGCTCCCCTACTCTTTTGTCTTTGGCTGCATGCCTTGTGTCTGTGCTAGCGCATTGCTGGTATACGGCGTGCTGGCTGCAATTCCTGCCACGCCTGCTGTTTTTGTGCAATTTGGTTCGCGCAGTCTTGCAGCGAACCAAAAAAATCTGTCACGACCACCGTCTTCACACAAAGCTCGTCTTTGTTGCTGTGCTGGACGTGCTGCTCCGCTGTTTCTTTCTCGAGAAACACCAGCGTTTGTGCGCACAATGCCTGCTGAAAAGCGTTCAGGTAGGTCGTCAAGTCGGTCTGCGGCAGGTCATCTGTGTGCAGCAGCGCGTACTGCGTGGGCAAATAGCCCAGAGCAGTGCTCACTTTTGCCAGGGCGTCTGTATGGTTGGTATCCAGATTAGCACGCTTGTAGCTGCTAACAAAGAGGATATCTGCCCAAAAGGCACCTGCTACCGCATCAAGGGTCAGGTCGTAGTCTACCTCTGCTGCAGCAAGTACAGCAAGCGCGCGCTTGCGAATCTGCTGGTTCAGCTGGACGAGAGAGAGCTTTATGTCGGGTGTCATGTCCATAACTTTGATAAAATACTAGGTCATGAACTGATTTTGCACAAGTCCTGCAGACGTAATACCTGTAGACTTAAGCGGAGGAGTACGACCAGCGTTACCAGCACAAACGGCACACAACACAATGAAGGAGCGTCGCGTTCTTATGGCTAAACTGTCAACGATTGTTATTTTTGACACCAATGTCTTGCTGACAAAGCCTACGGTCTTGTTGGAATATCCCGAGGCCGAGATTGTCATCCCCGAAGTTGTCTTGTCAGAACTTGACAAGTTAAAGGTCGCCCGTGTCGACGCCGACCTGCGCTTTCGCGGGCGTGAGGTCAGTCGCCTGCTGTTTGACCTGGGTGCCGATGGTTCGCTGATTGACGGCATTGACCTACCCGAAGGCGGACAAATACGGGTTGCTCCCCTTGATGTTGCAGGAATTCCTCTGCCTGATGGCTTTACGACACGGTCCTCTGACGACAAGGTACTCGCAACTGCTTACCTGCTGAAAAATCACGCTGATTTGCGCGGTTCTGCGGTCAGCAAAGATTGCAAGGTAAAGTTGGTGACCAACGACCTAAATCTGTTGCTGAAAGCACAAGCCTACGAGATCGAGGTTGAACAGTACGGCAGCGGAGACGACGTGTCTTTCTCGAAACGCTACATTGTGCGTCCTTTCCAGCGTTATCGTGTTCCTCTGGGCATTTTGGGCATATCGCTGGGTGTGTTTTTGGCGATACTGGTCGTTGCCTGGTCAGCGGGTGTGTGGCAGGGGAATGCTTCTTCAACGCCAGTGTTGACCAGCGAGTTTCGTGCCCTGCTAACCAACGAACAAGAACGTGCTTTTAACGCGCTGGAATCGCTGAACGCTAACCCAACCGACATCTCGGCATTGCAGATTCTGGCAAATTTCTACGTTAACCGAACAGAGGCCGCCCGTAGTTTTGGCGATGATGCTTCTATGATTCGTGATGCGCGACGTGGCATCGACTATCTGGAGCGCTATTTGCGCCTGCGTCCAGCAGACTTTGAGGCTAGAAACGACCTAGCGATGATGCAGTTTTATGCAGGCAACATCGATCGCGCGATTCAAGAGGTGCGTGCGGTACTCGAAGAAGACGCCAACAATGTCGCCGCAAACCTTAATCTGGGAACTTTTTACCTGTTTGGTATTGGCGTGCGCGACCTCGAAAGTGCGCGCGTGCAGATGGAGCTGGTTATTGAGCTAACGCAAAACGATTTCACTCACCAACGGGCTTTCGAGATTGCCCAGCAATCGCTGATGTTAATCGCCCACGAAGAAGCTGCGCGTGACGGCATCACCCTTGATCCCCATGGCAGCGAAGGTGGAGACAACGGTGAGTAAGAACAGCTGCGACATCGCCATTATTGGTGCTGGTCCTGCTGGGCTTGCGGCAGGTCTGTACGCCGCACGGGGACTGGTTGACACCGTTATTTTCGAACGACAGGCAACAGGTGGTCAGATTGTCACCACCTCGTGGGTCGAAAACTACCCTGCCTTTCCGGGAGGGGTGTCGGGCAGCGATCTAGGCGAGCTAATGACCCGTCAAGCGCAAGAATACGGTGCGCGTATCGAGCTCTTTGTAACCGTGACCTCGCTGACGCGCGGCAGTGATGGAGCATTTACTCTGCAAACCGACAGTGGAGACAGCTGGCAGGCACGCGCGGTCATCCTTGCCTGTGGTGCCGTTCCGCGCAAGCTGGACATTGACGGCGAGGCGCAGTACACGGGGCGTGGTGTCTCGTGGTGTGCGACCTGTGACGCGAACTTTTTCCGCGACAAGCGGGTGGCGGTCATTGGTGGTGGCAACACAGCTTTAGAAGAAGCCCTCTATCTGACCAAATTTGCCAGCACGGTTTATGTGGTGCATCGCCGCGAAGAGTTCCGCGCGGCAGCTATCGTGGTAAAGCGTGCCGCCGAAAATCCCCAGGTGGAGTTTGTCCTGAGCAGCATCCCCCTTGCAATTGTCGGCGATGATAGTAAAGTCACGGGTTTGCGTGTTCGCTCGCTTGCTGACGAGCGCGAGCAAACCCTAGCAGTCGACGGTGTCTTTGAGTTTGTTGGTGTCGAGCCGGTCAATGAACTGCTCGCTGGTCTGGCAGATGCCACTGACGCACAGGGCTACATTACTGCTGATGCTTGTGGTTCAATTCCTGGCGTGCCGGGACTTTTTGCCGCCGGAGATTTGACCTGCAGCAGCCTAAAGCAGGTCATCAGTGCTGCTGGCAGTGGTGCGACAGCGGCAGCTACTGCCCTGAAATACCTTGAAAGCTGAACGAAGCTATGTGCTATAGTTTCTATAGGCCGTCCAAGTAGAGAAAGGTTCGAGGAATGTCTGATTTATTGCAGGTAAGTGACGCAAGCTTTGCTAGCGACGTCGAGGGTAGCAGTGGTATTCTGCTATTGGACTTCTGGGCACCCTGGTGTGGTCCCTGTCGCGCGATGGAGCCCGTCCTTCAAGAGCTAGCAGCGGCACACCCCGAATTCACCATTGCACAAATCAACGTAGACGAAAACCCCACGACAACACAGAACTTTGACGTCATGTCGATTCCGACTTTTGTCATTTTCAAAGACGGCAACATGGTTCAGCGCATCAGCGGCGGCATGCCTAAAGCAAAACTGCTCGAAACACTGCAGAAAAACGCCTAGGAGGACAGCATGTGCGGCGGCGGAATAAACAGCAAACAACTACAACTGGCACTGGAAATGGCGCAGCAGCAGGTAGCTTTATCAGCGAGCTGGATGAAAGAATTGGCACATCAGGCGGGACACGCAGGAATTGCCGAAGCAGAAATTAAGGCGGCGGAGTCTGACCTGAAATCGGCACGCCGCGCACTAGAAGACGCCATCGAAGCATTTGAACTTGAAGAGACTAATTTCCAGGTTACAACAGTATAGTCAGTAGCGCGCCCTCGGTTACCTAAAGCCATTAGAGTGCATCCAGGGAGTCGAGGTGCGTGCTGATTTGTGAAGGGGAAAGCGCAGCGTAGTTGGTGCCTACGTGAGCATTTCCTCTTCACAAATCAGTGCGGAGATCGACTTTCTGGTGTGCTCTGGTGTTAGTGCGTTAGTGCTTTTAAGCGTATGTCTCTGCGTCCACACCTAATAGCACTCGTCATCACAACTAAAGCTGCAACTGCTGCTAGCAGCAGAGCCATACCAAAGTTGCCGACATCAAGTCCTGCCTCGATAAGCGCAGAATGTGTGTTAGTAAAGGCCGCGCTGTTTGTTGCCTCTCCCAGTATTTGTACCGGTACGGTCAGAGCCGTGTTTGGTGTATCGGCTGGTGCTACCGTCACTGGTAGACCACCAGTCAAAACAGCAACTGAAGGTGTGTAGTTAGCAGTAGCTTGTTCGGTGACGCTGTAGCGTGCACCAACGTGAGTTCCGGCAAAGACCAGTGCTTGACCGTGACGCAAGCTGACTGTTTGTGTTGTGTTACTGCTAAAGAACAGATAAGCACCGTTGTCGCTTGTTCCGGAAATATATCCGTTATCTGACGTTGTAACTACCGTGGGAACACCAGCGATAGTCTCTACTACGTATGCTCGGTATCCCGTAAGCGTCGTAAGCAGCGAGGGTACCTGCACACTGAGGTCAAAGTCAAAGAAGCGTGTTTGGTTTGCCATTGCTCCTTCGACTTCTTTCGAGATGCGAAGTCCTCCCAAAACAGCAGGATCAAGCGGATCCTCGTTGTCGTGATTTCTGACAAAGACGTTGGTGAAAAGCAACGCATCTGTCAAGCTATCGGTGATGTCGATTTTTTCACCAGGGACACCATTTATTACGCGCTGCAAGAAAATCGCTCTGACAAAGAGGGAATTTGCTGGTGCCGGTTCTGGCAGGTTTTCGACCTGGAAGGTTATCTGGTACACCGTTGGGTCAAAGAGCATGGTTTCTGTGTCAGTGTTGGTGAAGGTGTCGTCTCTCTCGCTGATGCGATAGACATACAGTCCCGCGAAGGGGAAAGGCAAGTCGCTTCCTAACAGGAAGTCAGACAGGTGTGTGATGGTAATTGTGTCACCATCTACTGTTCCTGTATCGCTACTGCCAAAAGCAATAGGATTGAGATTGAGGTTAGGTACATCTGCCATTTCTGGTGCTGTGGTGTCTCCGTTATAGCTGTAGGCACTGATGTCAAAGGTAAAGTCTGTATTAGGCACAGCAGTACCTTCTGGCATCAGCAAGTCTTTCCTTATTGCTAGGTCAAAGCCTTCTGGTTCTGTGACAAAGCGGTGGACGTAAGCTTGCTGCATAGCAGCACCAACAAGGGGAGCAAATCCTTCTATCTCTACGGTATAGGAAGTAGCAGGTTCTAGACCCGGCAAAGGTATCGTCAGTACGGTGTTTCCGTTACTCCAGTCACCAAAGCCAAAGGTCAGTACCATGCCCTCAAAGACTACTGTTCCTATGACTGATGTGTTTACCGCTCGGTCAAAGGTAATAACAAGATTTTCTTCATCAACTGAAACTTGGTGGCCTGCTGGGGTAACTCCGCTTACCGCAAGAGCAGTCTCGGTGGTAAAGGTCCAGGTATAGGGATGCATCTCGCTGGCAGGACGTGAGCCAAAGACTGCCTCGCCAAAGACATCGACAAACTGCGACACTGTTGCTGTGTGCAAAGTATTTGGGGCAAGCAAGCTAAGCGGTGCCGTAAAGACCGCGTTTGGAAGTGTTCGTGTTGTGTCGTCTGGCTGCTGAGGAGTTGTGCCATTTGACCATACTCCCTGTGACACATCAACTGTTGCACCATTGTTCAGAACTATAGTTCCCAGCGATTCTGGCTTGGTACACATTTCCCGGTCAAAGCGAATGGTGATAGTATCAGTAGATAGTGACACAGCCGTAGCAAGGTTATTGGGAATAGTTGCATTATTCGGAGAAGTCCAGTCTGTTCCCGAACGAGGAATAAGCGATGCTGCTAAGCGCCACGGTAGCCAATTGTTGGTACCGTCAGTTATGGTATCGCCATTGCCCTGGCCGCCCTCGTAAACTCCCTTAGCTAGCTGACCAGACCAATCATCACCCCAGGCCCAAATGCGTCCCGCATCATCAACAGCAAACACCAGCTGATCTGACTTATAAGCAGAGTGCCACGCAGTAGCACCCGCAGGTGGCGGCAGTATTTGAGGAGCAGGAATCCAGTCATCCGTTCCTAAGCCTATCTGTCCCATGTGGCTGGCTCCCCAGACCCACATGCGCCCGAGACTATCAAAGGCAGTTGTGTGTTGAAATGCCGAATGAAATGATACCCAGTGGGCCCCCAAATCGGGAGCAACCGTTACCAATGCAGGAGTGATTTGCGACCAATTTGTTGTTCCAATGCCCAACTCGCCACTGCCATTTCTTCCCCAGGCCCACAGACGTCCCAGGTCGTCATAGGCAAAAGTTGCAGACTGACCCACCCACATGTCTCCCCAGGCAGTCGCAGGTGCAGGCGGTTCTAGCAAGACAGGAGTGTTTCTAAAAGTGCCTATATTTCCAATGCCTAGCTGACCTCTTTCATTTCTTCCCCAGACCCACAGACGTCCTAGGTCGTCATAGGCATAGGAAGAGTCGGCGTATTCACTTTCTCCGAGCAACACACGATCCCACGAACTAGCACCTGCTGGCGGATTGAGCAATTGGGGAGTATTTTGTTCCTGATCAAAAGCAAGGCCGATGCCAAGTTCACCACGGAAATTTCTTCCCCAGACCCACAGACGTCCTAGGTCGTCAAAAACAAGGTTGTGCCAGCAACCAACATGAGCTGAAGCCCATGATGTTGCACCCGCGGGCGGGTTTACCAACTGGGGAGTGTTTTGGTCATCCCAACTTCCGATTCCCAATTGACCCCAGCGATTTTCTCCCCAGGACCACAGACGTCCCAGATCATCAAAGGCAAGGGTGTGCCAGGTGCCAGCATACACTGAAGTCCAGTAGGCTGCACCTGCAGGTGGGGCTATCAGCTGGGGAGTATTTTGGTCAAGCCAATTTCCCAGACCCAGTTGACCATGCCAGTTATTTCCCCAGACCCACAGTCGATTTTCGCTGTCAAGTACCAGGGCGTGCCCCCCGCCCATGGCTATGGTGTAATCGAGAACTCCGCTTGCTGATTGCAAGGCAGGTGCGGCAGGGTTAGGAGTAAAAGATTCCTCTAGGTAGTCTGCTACCGACTGTAAAGTCGTAGAGTTAGCTGTAGCAAGAAGAGGCAGAGTCAGCAGGAAAATTGCTACGAGCAGCAGTGCAGATTTATATTTCTTCGAGAGCTTTCCTTCTTTTGCCCTTCCCCCTTGGGCACCTTCCCCCATAGAACTCTTAAGCCCTCCTGTCGGGCTTTTAAACGCAGCGGTCATTGCTTACCCTTAATCCGATCAGTGGTTCATACCAGCGCGAACTGGCATTTTCTTTCTTTTAACAAGTCATCAAGTATAAAGTAAATTCGAACAATTGCAAGGAAACTACACAACTGTATCTGTGTGCTAATACAATGGCTAATTGTGACATAAAGCGCGCAATTGTCAGATATACATCAGGTGACGATCAGGTGATTGTCAGATAAAAAGCAGCTGCCACGGGGGCGGCATTATATGCCATGTGCAAAACTATCGCAGGAATGGTGGTCTTGCTGTAGCGAACCAGATAAGCACAAGAAAGTGCCAGCAAAATATTAGGCAGTGCTGCCCACAGCGAAAAGTGGTACAGGCTAAAGACCAAGGCCTGCAGTACGGCCGCTGCAACAAAGGGCATTTTTTGTGCAAAGGTTTCCAGCATAATGACGCGAAAGACCAGTTCTTCGATAATTGGTGCAAGGATGACAATGCTTGCGATAACTGCCACCAGTCCAAAGAGGGTCGTACCAAAAAGGTCAGTCAGTCGCTCTGGTGGGGGTAGCTCCCAGCCTAGCTGCCCAATGGCATAGGTATAGACAATAACAAACAGACGCAGAGCACAAAACAGACCAATGACCACAAGAGCTATCTTGCCAGATGACAGCTGGTCTTCTTCGCTAATTCTGTCCTGCTGCGCGCCGCTTTTTGCAAGTTCTGCTGCCAGTTGCTTGTCTTTGACGCTGCGCAAGCGGTAGGACTGCGAAAAGTTTAGGTTACGGCAGTGAGCACGATAGGCAAGAATCGCCAGTAACATCAAGTAAAACACTATCAGCATAATGGCGCGCACAGCAACAATGCCTTCTTCGGGCATCAGCGCGGTCATGCGGTTGCCCAACACCAGCACCGTCAGCACCGTTGCCACAAACAATGCCACAGCCACCCAGGCAACATCAAGCCAACGCCAGGGTCGTACATTGGCGATGCGCTTGCGCGGTGCAGGTTTTCTGCGCGCCCGTGCAGCTGTTGCTTTTGCAGACCTGCGTGCCATTAGTGGACGTCCTCTGCCGCTGTGCTGACATCAGCCGCCTTGCCTGCTGCCTGAATGCCGTCCAGACCACCACCTGCAATAATGCGGAGCAGGTCGTCTTCGTCCAGTACCGTAATACCCAGGCTGATTGCTTTGTCGTATTTTGACCCAGCGTCGGCACCAGCGATAACGTAGTCGGTCTGTGACGACACGCTGCTACTGACGCGCGCACCCAGACGTTTTAGCTGGTCAGCAGCCTCGATGCGGGTTAATTGGGTCAGCGCACCGGTCAGCACAAATTTTACTCCGGCAAGGCTTTGCTCAAGCTGATGGTCGGCTGCGTCATTTTTCAGCTGCAGCCCTGCATTTAGTAGTCGTTGCAACACGGCTTGGTTTTCTGGCAGTTCAAAGAAACTGCGCGCAGAGTGGGCGATTTGTGGACCAACTCCGTCAATTGCGCTCAGTTCTTCGATGCCTGCTGCCTGCAGCTGCCCAAGTGTTGTAAAGCGTGCCGTCAGCAGGTCTGACATCGTGGTTCCAACGTGGCGAATGCCCAATCCAAACAGCAGACGCGCAAAGGGGCGTTGCTTTGATGCCTCGATGTTTGCCAGTACTTTCTTTGCCATGATTTCGCCAAAGGTTTGCTCGCTGCCGTCACGGCGAAAACGTCCCAGACCCAAATCACGCAGTTCCTCGTAGCCTAGACTGTAAAAATCGGCGACATTGCGCAGCAGACCAGCGTCAATCAAACTTGCGATAGTTTCTGTTCCCAGCCCTTCAATGTCAGCAGCACCACGGCTGACCCAGTGGCGCAGCCGCTCGAGGGATTGTGCAGGACAGTCGATGTTTTCGCAGCGCAGCGCAACTTCGCCGGGTATGCGGTGAACCGCTGTTCCACAAGACGGACAGTGGGTCGGCATTTGGAAAACACGCTGCGTTCCGTCACGCAGCGATTCAATCGCGCCGACAACTTCGGGAATCACGTCTCCTGCTTTGCGCACGATGATAGTGTCGCCCACCAGAACACCCTTGCGCTTGATTTCGTCCTCGTTATGCAGAGTCGCGCGCGCAATGGTCGAACCTGCCACCAGTACGGGGTCAAACTCTGCCACCGGGGTCAAATTGCCCGTGCGCCCAACCTGAATACGAATCTCGCGCAGCACCGTCGTTTTTTCTTCGGGCGGAAACTTAAAGGCAATCGCCCAGCGCGGTGCCTTTGCCGTGTAACCCAGCTGCTGCTGCAGCGCAAAACTGTCAACCTTGACAACCACGCCGTCGATTTCATAGGGCAGGTCGTGGCGTTTTTCTAGCGCAGCAGTACAAAAAGCATGGACATCTGCACGGGTGCGCGCCAGCTGCACGTCGGGATTAACGCGAAAACCCGCCTGGCAAAGCAAGTCCAAAAAGGCGTGTTGTGTGCCACCCAAATCACTGCGGGGAAAGTCACCTGCAGCATCCTCTTGGGGGTTCATGTGCGCCTCGGAAGGAGCGTAGATAAAACTTGCCAGCTCGCGCCCTGCGGTAACGCGCGAGTCCTTTTGTCGCAGCGACCCTGCGGCCGCATTTCGTGGATTGGCAAAGGGTTTCTCCCCCGCCTCGTCAGCAAGTTTGTTCAGCTGCTGAAAGCTGGTCTTTGGCAGGTAGATTTCGCCGCGAACTTCCAGCTGCGGAAGGTCTGCCAGCAAGCCTTTTGCCAGGCGCAGGGGGATGTCGCGCACGGTGCGCGCGTTTGCCGTGATGTCTTCGCCGACCCGACCGTCGCCGCGCGTAGCAGCACGCGTCAGTTCGCCGTGAGCGTAATTCAGCGCAATCGACGAGCCGTCAATTTTCAGCTCGCAGCTATAGCAGATGGGCAGCGAAAAACTGCTTGCGTCCAGATTTCCGACCGCTGCTTCGATGCGGTCAAACCAGGCGTCAAGTTCTGCGAAATTCATGGCATTTCCCAGCGAATACATGCGCGCCGCATGTTTGACGGGCGCAAAAGCATCACTGGGTGTCGCACCCACGCGACGAGTCGGCGAAGTTGCCGTGATAAGATGCGGGTGGGCAGTCTCGATCGCCAGCAGTTCTTGCAGCAGCGAATCATAGACTTCGTCGCTCAGGCGCGGCGCGTCTAACACATAGTACTCATGGGATGCCTGTTTTAGGGTGCGGCGCAGTTCTTCTGCGCGCGCGTCAGCACGCTGCGCAGACAAATCCTGCACGCTAAGGTGTTCCAAACTCTGTGGACTGATGCGATCCTCCATGTCAGAAATGCCTCCGTCCTGCAAAACTGGTAATCAGAAAATAAGCTCGTAATTTCATGTACGCAATTGTGCCTGTGTCATCTCTGCGGCAGCCTTGATGACCTCACTGAGGGTAGGATGAGCAAACACTGCCTGTGCAATGTCAGAAACAGGTCTGCGACCTGCCACATAGGGAATAAATACCGCGATTAGCTCGACGGCTTTTGCGCCGACAATCTGTGCGCCCAGCAGCGTGCCGCTGTCTGCATCAGCAACAATCTGGACAAATCCCTCGCCTTCGCCCTCTGCCAAAGCCTTGCCATTCGCAGCGTATTTTGCGATACCTGTCACTGTGGCAATGCCCGCCTCACGCGCGGCATCAACACTCAAGCCAATGGTAGCCACCTCGGGAGAGGTATAGATGCAGCCGGGAATCAAATTGCCATCGCAGGCATGCCTTGCAGGTGTCGAGCCCTTTGTGGCAGAGTTTGACCAGCCATCAACAATCGCTGCTGCAGCAGCAACTCCTTCATGCTCGGCTTCGTGCGCAAGCATCATGCCACCGATAACGTCTCCAATCGCATATACTCCGTCTAGATTTGTTTGGTAGTTATTATCAACAGCAATCGCACGTCCCGCAAAAGCAATACCTGCCTGCTCAAAGCCACAGTCAGCCGTATTAGGCACCCTGCCAACAGCAGACATGATGACATCAGCAGTAAGCTGCGTACCACTTGCCAGGGTGGCAGTTACCCCTCCATCTGCATTTTGCTCTGCAGCAGCCAAGCTATCAGCCAGATGAAGGTCGATTCCCTGTTTTTTAAACTCACGCGCCAAAGCCTTGCTGACCCGCTTGTCGATTCCTGGCAGCAAGGTCGCTGCCAGCTCTACCACCGTGACCTGCGAGCCAAAAGCAGCGTAGGCACTGGCAAACTCAACGCCAATCACGCCGCCGCCCACAATAATGATGCTTTCAGGAATCTGCGTCAGTGCCAGTGCGTGGTCACTGGTCCACACAAAGGGCTGGTCAAGCGCGGGCAAACGCAAAGGCAGCGACCCCGTTGCAATAATAAGCGCATCACAGTCAAGGACACACTCCGCATCCTCTGTTTTTTCTGACCCCTCTGTGGGGTGTACCGCAATTTTCAAGGGGGAGTTTGAGACCAGCGTCCCTCTGCCTTGTATTACCTGCACGCCCAGACGCCGCGCGCTTGCCTGAACTTGCTGCACCAGATTGTCAACAACACTGTCTTTGCGTGCGCGCAGAGCCTCGAGGTCGACCTGCAGCAAGGTCGTATCCACGCCAGAAAGGGCGAATTCTGCCGCACGTGTGATGTCAGTCAGGGCGTGTGCCGTTCGCAGGATTGTTTTTGTCGGAATACAGCCGCTGTTGAGGCAAGTACCTCCCAGCTGCTGGGCTTCGACAATCGTAACCTGCAAGTCAAGACCGGCATCCTTTGCCCGTTTTGCCGCCTCGAAGGCAGCCATGTAGCCACCCGGCCCACCCCCCAGTACAACTAAGCTCAAACTAGACATGCCCACCCTTTCTCGCAGTATCACGCATATGACTAGTATAAAATAATCTGCGTGCTCAGCGGTCCAAGATTGGATAAATTTCTTTCGTAATTGCCTGAGCAGTTTCAATACTGTTCATGGTATAGAGGTGAATGCCATCAATACCGCGCTCGATTAGGTCGGCGATTTGTTCGGTGGCATAGGCGATACCTGCCTGATGAAAGGACTTTTCATCGTCCTGATATTTCTCGATTATGGTCGCAAGTTTTTTTGGCACAGAGGGATTACATAGCTCGATGATGTGCGCACTTTGACGCGGATTTGTCAGTGGCATGATACCCGCCTGAAGGGGAACGGTGATGCCTGCAGCACGCACTGCCTCAAGAAAGCGGCAAAACACATCGTTGTCAAAAAACAGCTGTGACACCAGCTGTGCTGTACCAGCATCTACCTTTGTTTTTAACCAAGCAAGGTCAGATTGTGCGTCAGTTGCCTCGCAGTGGGTTTCAGGGTAACAGGCAGCAATAATATTAAAGTGCTGGTCGCCCTCTTCCTGCGCTTCGAGTTCTTTGATGTAGCTGACCAAGTCACTTGCATGGTGAAAGTCGCCTTCTTGGGTGCTTGCGTCGTCCTGTGGGCGGCGATCCCCGCGCAAAGCCAGCACGTTGCTAATGTTGTGGGCACGCAAGGCAGCAAGCAGCGACTGTACCTGGGCGCGTGTCAGATTGATGCCGGGCAGATGCGCAACTGCAAGGGTGCCACAGGTATTTTTGATAAAACTGGCAATTTCGACCGTGGCCGCAGCGGTGGCTGCTGCACCTCCGGCACCATAGGTCACTGAAATGTAGTCGGGCGCAAGTTTCGAGAGACCGTCCACAGCACGGTAAACAACCTCGATGGGTGCCGTCTTTTTTGCAGGATAGACCTCAAAGGAAAAGACAAACTGCGTTTTGAAGAGATCCGCTGTGTTCATCACGCTACTTCGCAGCACTCGGTTGCAGCAGATCAACAATACGCAGTGCCAGCGCGGGTGCGTCCTCTTCATAGTAGGCGTCCTGACTGTCTGCCCACTGCTGGGTAACGACAGCACCACCGAGGACAATCGGCAGCTGCGGATAAGCAGCACGCAAAGCACGAACACTTTCTGCCATAGCGGGAAGCGTTGTCGTCATCAGCGCAGATAAACACACGGCAGATGCCTCGCGGGCGGCAGCAACAATTTGCGACGATGCAACATCAACACCCAGGTTGCAGACCTCGATTCCCTGGCTTTCGAGCAGCGAGACACAGATATCTTTGCCAATCGAATGAATGTCGCCTTTTACGGTGGCAAACACCACCTGCATGCTGCTGTTTTGGTCAAACTCCTCGGCACAATTAGTCGTCGGCAGATGCGTTTTTGCACAAGTCACGGCTGCTTTCATCGCCTCTGCTGCTACCATCAGCTGGGGCAAGAAAACGCTGCCTTCGGCAAAGCGCGCACCCAGATCCTGAATGGTCGGGGTCAAAATGTCGGCAATCACCGCGTCAACGCTCATGCCCTGGTGGAGGAGTAGGTCCACAAGACGTGGCGCAGCGTCGCTGTCACCCAAAACAAGGGCGCGGACAAGCTGCTGGTCAGGCGGCAGTTCTTGCTCGCTGGCGTCGGGCGGGATATCGTCGGGGACATGTTGTGGCTGAAAGGCTGCTTCAAGCAAAGCGGTAAAGTCCGCAAGGGAGTGGTCAATCTGTGGCGTAATCTGCGCCACATTGCTATCTGCAGCACTGTCGCCGCGTGTCTGATTGATGGTCGCAACAGTATCTGCGATGCTGCTGTCGTTGGGATTAATAATCGCAGCACTCAGGTTCTGCTGAGCAGCAGCGGTCAGAAAAGCAGCGTTGAGTGCCGCGCGATTGGGCAAGCCGTGGCTGACATTGCTTACGCCCAGTATGGTCGCAAGCCCCAGCTCGCGCTGCACCAGCTGCATCGTCTGCAGGGTGATGCGCGCTGCGTCTTTGTCAGCTGCCGCTGCCATGACCAAGCTGTCAACCAGTACATCACTGTCAGAAATGCCCCGTTCGCGCGCTGCATCACGTACCCTGCGCACAATGTTTAGGCGACCTGCAGCATCTGCAGGGATACCCTGTTCGTCAAGCGCAAGAACAACGACTGCCGCACCATAGCGCGCCACCAGCGGCAGTACGGCATCAAGGCTTTTCTGCTCGCCTGTCACGCTGTTGACCAGTGCCTTGCCTGGGTAGGCTTTCAGTGCTGCCTCGAGTGCTGCAGGATTAGTCGTGTCGATGGCAATCGGCAGAGGAAAGGCACCAGCTACGGCACACACTGCTGCTTTCAGTGTCGTGACCTCGTCAATGCCGGCAACACCAACGTTGATGTCAAGGACATCGACACCGGCCGCCTGCTGGGCAGCAGCCAGTTCACGCACCATAGTCATCGAGCCTGCCAGTAACTGCTGTTTGAGCACAGGCTTGCCCGTGGGATTGATACGCTCGCCAATGCTGCGCAGCGGCAACGCAGCACCCATAGTAAGGGCGCGCTGCGGACTGGCAATACGCACAAGCTGTGGCACGCTGTTGCTGGTTTGGACAGACTCCGCATCAAAAGTACAGAAAAGACCGGCGACTTCGTCAGCGATAGCTGCCGTAAATTCGGGAGTCGATCCACAGCAGGAACCGATTGCTGCAACTCCTGCCTGATGCATGTCACGCGCAAAGTGACTGAAATCTGTCGGTGCTGCCGGAAAGTACGTCGAGCCGTCAGCCGCCAGGGTGGGCATGCCAGCATTTGGCTGAACCAGCACAGGCAGCGTAGTTGCCGCGCGCAGTTGACGTACCAGCGGCAGCATCTGTTCAGGCCCGAGGCTGCAATTGAGACCTATCGCGTCAACGCGCAGAGCTTCAAGTATTACCGCCGCTGCCTGAGGGTTTGTGCCAGAGAGCTCCATACGACCCGACTGCCCCAGAGAAATCGAGGCGATAATCGGCAGTGTCGGATCCGCATCACGACAGGCAATAACCGCAGAACGTAACTCGGCGATGTCGGTAAAGGTTTCCAACAAAAAGGCATCGGGTCGTTCCGCTGCCAAAGCAGCTGCCTGCTGGTAAAAGATTTCGTAGACCTGGTCAAACTCCACCACCGCCGCTGGTTCTGCTGCTTCTGCGCTGTCAGAGCTATTCGCGCTTGCACCCAGAATCAGCCCCGTTGGCCCCATGTCAGCAAGCACGTAGGGTGCGCCGCTTTGCCGCGCCAACCTGACCGCTGCCGTGTTAATCTGCTCGACCAAATCAGCGTTGTTATAGTGCGCCAGCTTGCTGCGGTTCGCGCCAAAGGTATTGGTCGTCACGCAATCAGCACCCGCCAGACGGTAAAAGCTGTGTATGCGCGCAATCGAATCGGGTTCAATCAGGTTCAGCGTCTCGGGGGCACCAACGGCCAGAAACCCCGCCTGCTGCAGCATGGTGCCCATCGCGCCATCAAGCACCAGCACCTCACGACCCAGCCGCTCGCGAAAAGTATCCATCAATCCTTAAGGTTGTCGTCTGCCAAAGACTTCATTGTTACCACGCAGGGGGAGGAGTCTGTCCATATCCCCCACCGTGCACCTGATCAAGATGAGCACGCAACATGTCAGACATCGGGTCAGCTGTGGGGACGGGCTGCTGAGCTGCGCCATAGCCTGGTGCTGCAGCAGGATGCTGCGCAAACCCCGGATGAGGTGCTGCCTGTGGTGGCATCTGCGCTGGCATTGCTGCCGGTTGCACCGTAGCAGGCGGCATTGCTGCCTGTGGTGGCATCTGCTGATAGCCTGCCGGCGCACCATACGCTGGCTGCTGCTGCGGCTGTTGTTGTTGCGGTGGTACCTGAGCCGCAAAAGCCGGCGGTTGCGGTGGCTGCTGCGGTACAGGAGCCTGTCCGATAGGCGGATGTTGTGCAAAGGGATCAGCCGGCGGTGTCTGTGGCTGCGCAAAGGGGTCGAGTTGTCCATAGGGCGAGACTGCAGGCTGTTGCGGTGACTGCGGTACTGCGACCTGTGATGGCTGCTGCACTGCAGCAAAGTCAGCAGCAAACTGCTGCTGGGGTACTGCTGCAGGAGGCTGCGTCGCAGCCGCCGCGAGAGGGTTCTGATACCCTGTCGCTGCCGTCGCCCCCCCATAGGCAGCCTGAGGAGCCTGCTCGTAGGGAGTCTGCGGCATTTGTGGTGCCTGCTCGTAGGGAGCCTGTGGCACTTGTGGTGCCTGCTGATACGGTGCCGCCTGTGCTAGCTGTGGCGGTAGCGGTTCTGCTGTCATATTCTGCAGAGCATGTCCTGGTTGTTCTGCCAAAGAACCGAGCTGCTGCAACCACTGCTCGTCACCCTCTGCTACTCCACTTGAAGCCGTCAGCGGCAAGGGTGCCATTATCTGTTGTTGTGGCTGCTGTTGTGGCTGCGGTACCTGAGGAGTTTGCGCCGCAACAGAATCAAAGGCAGGAACAGCCTGTTGTACCGCTGGTGTGCCAGGAATCTGTCCCATCATGTCAGGTGCTGCTGCCGCAGGTGCAAGTGCGGGATCAACAACAGGCATGCTGTTTGTCAAATCAAAGGTGTCAGTACCTGTTGTCACTGCCGGGAAAGTCGCGGAGATACCCGAGAGGTCACCGGCAGTCGTGTCTACCGGTACTGGTAGATGCTCGACAATCTCGCCCCGTGCAGCGCGCTTTGCTGCTTCTTTTGCCAATAGATAGTTTTCTTTCGAGCCAAAACGCTCGTCAATTGCGATGCGACCGCGTGCATACTGAGTCGCCATAAACCACATAATCCAAACACAACCCATCGCAAGCAGGACGAGCTCTATCAGAATAGAGTAGTTGTAGGTTTCGATGAAGCCCTGGATTTCTTGACTGATAAACGCATACGCAGCAATGACAATAATGCCACCGAGGAAAATCCATGTCATGAGAACTGTGTACTTCGCAGCTGCTCGACCACCATTGCGCGCGCCTACCAGGTAGGCTCCTGCAAAGAGTATCGCGCAGCCCACAACCCAGACAAAGCCTATCAGTATGAAGTGGAAACTGGCCATACCAGCAAATCCCTGTGTCATTGTTACATCCCTGCCATTTCTGTCAGCCTGCGCCCCGTTTGCGCGGGGTCTAATTACGGGGGCAACGGTCACTGAAATATTGCCTGCACACGATAAACCGTTGCGGGTTTCATAATTTTACTATACTATGGGTACTCGCGTCTGCATTATTTTGCAGACAAGTCTCGTGGCTGGGTAGCTCAGGTGGTAGAGCAGCGGACTGAAAATCCGCGTGTCGCCGGTTCAAGTCCGGCTCCAGCCACCATTTTTATGTTTGAATCGAGCAAAAACTGTAGCTCAGCGTGGCGGAGTCTGTCCATTCCTGATCGAGAATACCTAGCAATACGCCCGTGGGTTCTCTTCTTCTGCCCAGATGCGCAGTGCCGTTCTATCTATTTTTATGTTGTGGCGTGCGTCCACAGGAAAAGTTTCTTTCAGGTAGAAACGCTCGATTGGCTTTGTGTGCTGATAGCTGTCGCGTATCTCGCGCAGGTCTTTGAGCAGCGTATCGGGCAGAGCAGTGCTGCCGTCATGCAGTTCTAACACCAGTGATGGTACAACTTTGCCATCAATGCACGGACCCACTAAAGCGGCACGTTTAATCGCAGCATGGCGCGTGAACACCGTCTCGCAGGGGATGGGATATATCTTTTCCTCCCCCCGCATAACGACATGATTTTTGCGCCCCCAGAACCAAATGCGGTTCTGCTCGTCGATTGTGCCAACATCGCCCACCTTGTGAAACAGAGTACCATCAATGTAGAGCTTGCTGGCGTGCGTCGCCTCTTCGTCCTGGTAGTATTCTTTGGTCACAACGTCGCCGGCAACGACTATTTCGTCCTCGTTTGCAATCCTCACGTCGATGCTATTGCAGGCCGTCCCAATGCAGGTTCCTGCTCCGCCAAGGGTCATTTCTGCCGTATTTTCTAAAATGTAATCACCTGAGATATTCGAAATCGGCAAAGCTTCGGTCGCCCCATAGGGAGTATAGGTCGTTCCATTCGGGATAATCTTTTGCCACTTTTCATGCATTGCTATCCGCACGGGCGCACCAAACATCACCAGCGACCTCAGGGTCGGGATTTGAATATTGTGCTTTAGACAATAGTCGGCAACCTTCATCCAAATGGTAGGAGACCCCGCCGCAAAAGTCACCTTGTGCTGGTTCATGAGGGTGACCAGCTCTGCTGGGTCAAGCTGCGCGAGTTTTGTTGGGTTTAGCGGCGGAATATAGGAAGTCAGGCCCATCGCCAACGTGAAAAAGCCAAACAGGGAAAAGCAGGGGAAGTCGACATCATCAGAAGTCAGCGCAAACATTTCTTGCAGCAGCTTTGTCTGGGTCATAAATATTTTGTGCGTGTAGACCACTCCCTTGGGTTTTCCTGTGCCGCCCGAGGTAAACAAAATCGCTGCCATCTGGTCTGCTGGTGCTTCGTATTTTTCAAAGGTCGTACTCTCACTTTGTGCCTGTGCGCGCAATTTTGTGCAGTCGATTCTTATTCCAACACCCTTGAACTCTTTTCTGAACACAGCGGCTAGTACGCGCACGCGTGGAACGCAAATCATTGCCTGTGGAGAGACTTCCTGAACGGCTCTGCGCAGACGTTTGACCCCCATGCCAGGATCGATAAAGACGGGAACGGCACCGACCTTAAATAGCGCGAAAGTCGCCACTGAAAGCTCTATCGAGGGAGGAACAAACAGCAGGACTTTTGATTGCTGTGTGATTCCCTGCTTCACAAAATAATTTGCACAGCGATTTATTGTGTCGTCAAGTTGCTTAAAAGTTACCTGCTCGCCGTCACACACGAGGGCCGTTTTATTGGGCAGTAGTTCTGCCTGCGTTTCGAGTAGTGATGCTGTGTTCACTGGACAAACTCCCTAATTTCTCTGAGTACCTCGTCTGAAGCATCTTCGGTGACAAGGTGACCGGCGGTTTCATACAGTACTGATCGTGCTGCTGGAAAAAAGGTCTTCCAGCGATGGTAAAAGTGTTCGGTAAAGCAAAAGTCTTTTTTGCCCCATAAAATTAGCAGCTGTGAGCGTATTTCGGGCAAGCGTGATTCAATACTATCCAAAAGATGTCTGGTTGCATGGTCAGGCTTTACCGGAATGTCTTGCAAAAAAGAATAGATGCCGATTCTGCTGGCAACGCTACGGTAGGGGCGCAGATACTCCTTTTTGCTTTCTTTTGACAGCTTTTTTGTGGTCGTCATGTACAGGGCAGCACGCGCAAACAAGTTCAGACGCTGCACCAAAAACTTACCCAGCACACCGCGGCACAGGGCAATCCGCTTTGGCAGCGCGCTGTCATAAAAGGCCGCGGAGTTCAGCACCACGATTTTCTGCACATTCTGCGGATGATTGACCGCGTAACCAAAGCCAATCGCCCCACCCCAATCATGAACAACCAGCGTGATGTTG
>Ga0123353_10003168_pt1 | contig 20683 bp, 8 predicted proteins | sample TergutLab28metaG_3_FD_92763 | JGI IMG/M metagenome (GOLD analysis project Ga0123353, IMG submission 92763) | Labiotermes labralis P3 segment gut microbial communities from Petit-Saut dam, French Guiana - Lab288 P3 | ecosystem: Host-associated > Arthropoda: Insects > Digestive system > Gut ... | reverse complement strand
TATTTACTTACAATTTTATAATCAGTAACATAGGTTTTTAACTTATACCTTTGTACAGTATTACTATATTTAGTTTATATGTTGTAATTTGATTGGTACCCTCCGGTGCCTATTTCCTACTCTGGTTTCTGCTTATATCATGTCATTTTATACTATCTGAATAATGTTGGACTTTACTCCTGAGGGGCAAGTCTTATCCTTGACTGTTCCAATATCCATTGGATTACTCCTGTATATGGATTTCTTAGAAGTACAATAAATCAATCAATCTTTCATACAACCTTACTAATACAGTGCAGTTTCCCACCAGAATTCAAAATAATTCTAAAACAGCTATTGATAATATCTTCATTGATGTTACTAAATTTGGTAAGTATACAGTCCAGCCCCTTTACATGACCTATCTGCTCATGATGCACAAATCATAAAAATAAATGATATTATGTTGCAATATCAATGTAATAGCATCTATAAGATACAAAAATTCAACACAGACTCTATATCTGACTTTGTAACTAGGCTGAGCTATGAAACATGGGGAATAATATTTGGTAATTATGATGTGGATGCTATATTTATTTATTATCTTGACACATATCTAAAAATTATTTATTGTAGTTTCCCAGTAAAAATAAAATAAACAAAACAAACTAACATAACTAATCCTTGGGTAACGCTGAGCACAGAGGTCTCATGTCGTCACAAAAGAGTTGTACATATCCTGCAGAAATAGGAGTGATCAGAACCCAATAAATCATTATAAAATGTATTGCAAAATTCTGTCTAATGTTATCACAGCTGCAAAAAACTTTACTATAACTGCTTGGTACTAAATTCACACAATAAAGCAAAAACTGCCTGGAACAGGTAAAAAATCTACTAACAAAATTATTCATCAATTACATATTGATGGAGGTAAGTCTAACAACCCTCAAATCATCTCAGATAATTATAATGTGTATTTTCTAACAGTAGCAGGTAAAATAAACTATAATAATAGTGATAGTAATAACATGATAAGTGTAATCAATAAATTATCATCTGTGGCCTGTCTGGCTGTACCATATTTTTCCACATTATCTCATAAATGGCATGACATTCTGAAAAAAAAAATAAAATGGGTGTTTTCATTTTCTCTGCAGCTTTTGTCTGAAACATTTCTTATTCTAAAAGAATTCAGCCAGATATCATACACGTACATACATCTTCCCACAAGGAGCCTTTTTTTCTTGTCAGGTATCAATCAAACTTGAACCTTCTTAACCTAGTTTTCAAAAAATATTCAAATGTCAGATTTAATGAAAACCTATCCAGGAGGAGCCTAGTTGTTCCATGCAGACAGACAACCAAAGACAGTCAGATTCACAGACATGATGAAGCTAACTGTTGCTTTCTGCAAGTTTGTAAATGGCCTAGAAAGAAAAATCTGGGAAAAAAGACAATTTACAGGGTAAATTTATATAAGCAAACAGTTAAGGTAGTGACAGCAAAATGTGTGTCTTGGTGTTTTGGCAGGTTTCTCAGATTATATAAACACTAGATTATGTAAGTAGTGTTGAAATGGGAATAGAAAGTGAGGGAGGGAAAGCAGAACAGAACTTCAGTCACAAAGTACATGGTTAGGTCTTTCCATAAGGTTGCCAGGTTGTACAGTACTAACATATTCATGAGGTACAACATTCGAACAGCAGAAGTGCCAAACCACATTCTGTGCCTAGACAGTTAAAGAGCTAAGAAGACTATCATGAAACCAGGTTTAAATGCATGGGCTTAAAACACAAGTGTAATCTTTGGTGGCAAAAACAATTATAGAAAAGATATTACTAAATGTAAACATGTGACAATAGTATAAGTGGGGTCCATCAGCAAACAACACATGACTTAAGAACATAATATAAGAGAACTCTGTTTCCAGCCATCTATGTTACTACTAACTTCTTATGTTGTGAAGCACTATGCTACATTTTGTGGCAAAACCTAAATAACCTATTTTTGAAAGACTGAACCACCCAGCCAAGTTACAGTATTGTACTATTATACTATTTCACACCCAGTTTTAATTTAATACATATGATATAATGACAAATGCAAAATATTTCGTTTTGAAATGACCATTGAAGAAATACCATAACACAGGCTTAAAGTCTGTCAAAGGCTTCTAAAAGATTAGTACAGAATTAACATACAGATACCAGCACTGATTAGTTCCTCAAAAAAAAAAAGTATGTGGCTATCTGACCAAAAGCATATTTAGAATGTTAAAGTGTGAAGTCTGAGACTGAGAACTGCAGGTGTTTAACACAATGTGATAAACTTGCTACAAATGTGTCACTTGCATTATACTTTCGTTTCTCTCTAGTTCTTTCTTTTACTGCAAATTCTACTCTAGCCTCTCACGTCCCGTCCCATCCCCTTACGGGGCAAAAATTGATCATTTGTTTATGGAACCACTTTGTCCTTTTGTTGTCCTTCGGCCTTAACTGTTACCCGTAAAATACAAGTATAGAATACAGCATATTTAAATTGCACGTAACTCGGTCGGAATGAAAATAAGTTCGTCTTCTAACGCTTCATCAAGCATTTTCAAATCCCATAGAATAAATACGTTTAAAAAAAATGCGTTCATCAAACAGAAACAGCCGATACTTAATTTTCAAATTCGTATTCTATATTTATACTGCCAGGTCGCCTACCTCACTCGTAACTTTCAAAATGTCACTCTGGAACCTCACCGTTAATTTGAGATTTGGCATATACAACACACACACATCTGTACAACTATTTGATTTAAAACATTAATTAGCAATTTCATAATTAATACTGGTTTAATAAATGCCAGCACTTGATCATACCTTGCGAATAAGCATTTGATCAATACCACACACTACCACATTGCTTTGTTCCTTCTCTTCACAATCCCTTTGTATTATCTCAGCTGTCAGCAGGCTCCACGCATTAAGTTCATGGACACCACTAACAGCCACGACGCTACATCGTAGTTGTAGCAACAGCTGATTCACCAAAACAATCCAAGCATGGATTACCCTAGCCAAGTGCGTATTTGCTCTCGGTCAGCTGCTGTGAGCTATATAGCTTGCGATTCCAGTTAATTTGCAAATTTCTCTGTAGATGGCAGTGCTACTCAGAGTGTGGGTTACTATCGATCTATCATCGGCGCGATGTATATCCGGAACGTTAAATACGTTTATACCGCTCTTGTGTGTACTAAGGTTAAGGCTATTAATCTAATTAGTTTATCTGGGCCATCAAATTTCTTTAAACAGTCTATTAGCTTATTTCTATGAACAGAGTCAAAAGCATGTGTATAATCCACAAATATGTTATACAGATCAATATTAAGCTCATGGCTTTTCTCAAAACTCTGCCTAACAATAAAGATATCTATAATAGATCTATTTGGGCAGAACCCCATTTGATTATCTTCCAGTTTATTCTCTATTAATCTCTTATTCAGTAAAATAGAAAATATTTTGTATGCTACATTTAATAACGTAATTGGTCTGTAGTTGTTACAGTTAAGTCTATCACCTTTCTTATAAACTTGACAGATAATTCCTTCATTCCACTGTTGTGGTAATTGTTCGTTATTCCATATCATTGGGATTAATTTATGTAGTTTTTGTTTTAGTGTTCTACCTCCATGTTTAAGCAATTCTGGAGGTATATTATCAGGACCAACTGCCTTGTTCAGTTTTAAATTATTCCACAGACACATGAAACCATGGAAGATGATGGTTTGCTGTACACCAGATATTTTCATGGGTTGAAGAATTATGTTTCTTGCAAAGAAGTAAATGCACCACTGGTTTCTGTTGCACATCTCCATCCCAAATCTTCTGTCAACCATTCTGCCACTAAAGAGAATTTATGTTTGACCATGATTCCTAAACTGTGTTTCACATATAAAATTCTCTAACATAGAATGTCATTGTAATACCAGCCAAAAAGAAAATGTTTCTGTAATGTGCAAGGTGTTCAATTGACAAAATTACCTTCATTTCCAGATGCTTATCTGTATTGTGTTAGAATTTGTTTTCATAGTCAGTTGTGACATTATCTTTTTCCAGATCTATCTCCTTTTATCATTTTGTACCCAACATGCAAGCCACTGCAAAAATGACATATGTAACGATCAAATACGGAGTGTTTCATGTTATGTGGACTAACATGGTTCCTTAACCATGTGATGTACCACTGCCAGAACAGGGTTTGAACACACAAAACAGGCAAGGTTCTCATACTGCACAGGTAGAATACAAGAACCTGGATCATTTTACAGGTGTTCACTCAGTCTCTGATCCAATCAGTGGAAAAGTGTTCTCTTTAAATGTGTGAACCCAACTAGCATGGCTGCCATAAATGCTGTGCACCTCGTAAGGATATTTTACTCTTCACAATATACCGGCAAAGCACAACTTGTCATTACTGCAGATACAACCAGCAAAAACTATATTAATCCTCTAAAGTACACAAAGTGGTACCATGCATTGAAACGCTCAGATGTCCTCACACATTTTTTAAATATTTCACTGACTAAAATTTAATACTCCATCTCTCATATACTCTCCCCCTCCCCTCTTCCACATTTCTGCCTAAATGTAAAGACATAACAGCTCCCTCTGTTTGAAGAAAGTTGATGCATTTCTTTTCACAAAAGAACTAGAAAACCATTTAAAAGAGCTGCAAAAATTTGAAGAGACTGGAGGTCATTCCTTTTCATTGTCACAATATGGCACAAAAATTATTGTACATGTTCCAAGATGGAAGGGTAAATAAGCAGAATGTAGAAGGGTGGGGGATGGCATGTCCCTGTAGTTATTCCCACTGCTTCCACTCTGGCATCTCTTTTTTCAGATCTAAGCAGAATGTAGAAGGGTGGGGGATGGCATGTCACTGTAGTTATCCCCACTGCTTCCACTCTGGCATCTCTTTTTTCAGATAAGTGGCATATTCAAACAGATTAGGAGAAAACATATAACTCAGTGAAACCTTCTCGGGCCAGAAGCTGTGTCAGGGGTTGAATGGCGAGTAAACCACATGACACGGTTACTCGCTGGAAAAAATTTTATTCAATTCAGCTGCCGTAAGAGCTTTACATTATATAACATGTATAACTATTTAACATCCACATCTCACCATATTCTCTCCCTCCTCATCATTAAACAGTTTAATAACAGTTTACATATTTATTAATTAAGCAAACCATTCCACAACTTTCTCTTGGTGTTCAGAAGTGACTAACTACAACCCAATGCAATTCCCACATTATGATTCACACAACTATATCTCACAATTTCACAACTGTGGTATTACATGGTAAATATTTACAGAACATAAATTACATCCAATCTACAATATAATGTATAACCAACATACATTTATACATTCTATATTACATTATGTCTGTCATTACGACTGGGATGTTGCTACAAATTTACAAGATATTTCATAATTGCAGTTACAGAGTACTGCCATGTGTCACAAGACTACTTACACACTGGGTGTAATTTAAAAAGATTCCCTTAACGCACTGGCTTCCAAATCATACACTGAAGGTACAGGATTTATTTTTAGAGTCTTCCAATGAGAATGCAAAAATTATTATTATTATATCATGGGAAATTTATGAAATATGATATGGATGTGTTGCCTGCTCTGTTTTTATGTTACAAAAGCATCTTATTTTTTGGTGTGTATGACTCACACAAATGAAATGAATAATTACTTTACCTTCATTTCTTCTCAGAAAGTACTTGCAGAACACCATTTAAAGGTACAGCTGCGCAGGGACAGATCAGGTCTAGAACAAGCTGACATATTTTTTTATATAAGATGGATGTTCACATACTTCATGGTTTACAAATAAATACGGTCCATGAAATAATAAATTTCAGAGATCATATCTTATATACTCTCACACACTTTCAGAGAAGGTTCACTGACTTCAAATACAATATGAAACACTTATATTTTCTTCTTACATTTCTTTTCATGCTTTTGCAGATTACTTTTCTGAGTATATGATTTACGACAACTCCTACAAGAAAATGGTTTCTCTTTGGAATGAACAGCTTCATGCTTTGTCAAGTTGCTCTGCTGTGTAAACTTCTTTAAACACTGCTTACAGGAATATGGCTTAATACCTGTATGCACACGCTCATGCTTATCCAGATTACTCTGCTGAGCAAATGCTTTGCAACAGAACCGACAGCAAAATGGTCTCTCACCTGTATGAGTACGTTCATGTTTAAGTAAATTTGCACGTTGTGAGAATGCCTTGGAGCAATAATTACAGCTGTATGGTCGTTCCCCTGTGTGTATACGCTGATGCTTTGATAGATTAGCCTGTTGAGCAAATGCTTTTGAACATACAGTACACTGAAAAGGACGTTCACCTGTATGTGTACGCACATGTTTCCACAAGTTAGACTGTTGGGTAAATGCCTTACGACAGATTTCACATTGGAATGGACGCTCACCTGTATGAATTCGTTCATGTGTTGCTAGGTTTACTTGTTGTGTAAACCTCCTGAAACAAATTCGGCAATAGAACTGTCCTTTACCCTTACTAGGAGGGGCTGGATGTTTTAGAAAGTCTTCAATGTTTTTTTCTAAGGTAATACTTGTTGAGTGGGTTGAACTGTCATCTAACAGATCACCTCTTGAAGTGTCACTACTGATATCAACATCTACATCAACTTCGACTTCTTCGATGTTACCATTTTCACTGTTTTGGCCTATTATTTTAACAGTATCCAAGATTCTTCCATTACTGTCATTTGCAGAAAAATTACTTGTTTGACGACCACCATCATCAGTACACCGATAGAGTCCCTCATCTTTAAGAACAAGAGCCTGTAAAGAAGTATTTTATTCTGTAATACTGCAGATTCAAGAGCTATAGCAATTACATTAAAACTTATGTTTCCCCAAGAATATACTTTAAGACCTATGTGTATATGAAATGTATATTTAGATTGTATTATTTACAGAGAATGCACAAATACTATTCTTAAAACATGTTACTGAATGCATCAAAACAGAAATTATGTGCAGTTTAATTTCAATGGACATACACCAGGGATGAACATGGCATTTCAGAACTACAAAGATGCGTACACAACTGAAAAGCCCAGGGAATGATAAACACATATTATCAAAGAAACTATTATAATACAGGTTTGTGAAAAATGTCACTCAGGTCTACACATATTATTGCTGGGAATGACTTTCTACATGAGATATGACTTCTCAAAAATAAGCTCTCAGACATGGTAGATGGTACCTGGCCCATTCCCATCCCCAATAAACACTAAGCAATGTGAGGAGGTACAGTGTGGGTACAAGGATATTATACATAAGCAAAAGCCAAACTGAGTTCTACATAATTATCCATTTCCTTTAAACATGACTAGTGGGTGAGCAACAGTGCTGGAATCAGTACATCTGGTGAGGCTGAAATGTCAGTGCCTAATTTGGGAAAACAGTAGGCATGGAGGTTTCAACCATTACTTGTAATGTGAAGGAAATATCACACCAATATCTACAGGAAGTTAAAAGTTTTGGTATGATCTGTAGATATTCCCAGATATCACAAATAATCAGTATACTGTTATCAGCTTTGGAGTTATTTAGCTATTGGGGATTATCATCTTGTCTCCACAACATTTTTTCTATCAATACACCAGTCATTGTTAGCCACACATATTCACATTGTCTACAATTTCAAACAGAGTACTGATTTTTTTTAGCTTGGTTACAATGCCCATCTGAACATACATTACTCACATGAAGTGACCTCAAACAGATCAACACAGGTTAAAATTTATCTCCAGTGAAATAAGCAACCCCAATCATGCTTAAACTTGTTTCCTGATTTTTAGTTTTTATCATGGTAAACCACAACACCATTAGAAGCTTTTGGTCATAGTGTTAATGATTTACAACATACAAATATAAAGCAGGACTGATCAACACTGTACCATGATGTTTAGCAGTGTAACATGAAACACCCTCTGGAAATGGAGAACATGTTTCATAAATTCATTAATTTGGTTTACTCACTAGCATGACTGTCAGACAGCATTCATAGTCTCTATGTTAAGATATCCTTGGCAGGTTAGTAGTGTGTTCCATGGAACCCCCCCCCCACCCCCCCACCCCCCCAAAAAAAATTTCGCACTAGAACTTAAGTACACAGGCAAATCAAACAGCATGAAATCAGACACCATCTGGAATAATGAAGAGATTACTTATAAGTAATCGTCAATGGTCTGGGTGCTGCCAACATTAGCATATTCTTCATTGGTCTATATTACCTCAAGCCAGCAGATTTCAGTTACATTTGAAGAGAGGTAGAGAGAAAAAAATTACAATTTGTCTTTGTACAGTACCAAGATTAAAGATTTCTGATTTTAATTCATATCTCCTCTACTGGTGTTTATCTTTACCTTTTACCAACAATTTAAACACTGTATAGGAATCAAATTCTGACAAAACAATAAAGATACTGTCTTTCATTAACAAACTGTGAAAACTGTGATCCCAGTGGAAGTAATTTAATGTCACTAAACGCTTAAATTACATTATGGCACCTTGGTACACAAAACTTATATGATGCTAGCCAAAGCAGACATTATACTTTGTGCAGAATGTTCAACAGGCAAGTTTAAATGATCTATTTTGATTTTTACATAGTCAAAAACTTCACGCTATCCAAAGAAAAATATGAAAATAATAAATGCCTATGTGAATTCATGATTGTGTTTACACAGAGTGGAATGGCCACTTTCTTCTAACAAAAATTTAAACCAAAGAAGACTGTCAAACCAAGTACACATGTCTCTTCATCAGGCAATCACATGACCTCACACATTATGAAAACTGTAATTGGGTTTAATTTATGCTTGCCAGGCCCAAAACAAACCTAACACTTACACTCAAAAGGTGGTCTCAAACTTCATTACTACTTACCTCCACAGTATTTGCTATTTTTGTTGGGATAAGGCTTAAATAATACATGGGAAGATGAACAGGAATTTCAGTTTTGCTGTTCATTTTACTACTGCAGTATTTTACATTTATCAACTATTCAAACCTGTAAATAAAAAAAAAATTATCTTTCATTCAGCTCTTCACTAAATATTAAAAGGACTAGCATTATCAGTAATATACAGTAATTCTGTTTTTGTCACACCACAAACAGAATGCTTCAAAATCTTATGTCAATGTCATCTAACAGCAAATCCAGCAGCTACAAGACTGTCCATCCAAAGACAGCTTTTCTCTGATCTGCAGGTGTATAGAATTTTATCATTCCTTGTTGCACTATTTTCATGAAACAGAGTACATGGATCTCATGTTCGATAATGAGCCCACACACTTCGTACATTTGGCCAACGTAGTTAACAAAAAGCTTTCAAAAATGGATAGTCCACGAAGTGGCAGTAAGAGGTCAGCATTCAAATTTCCAGGTTTGTTTCTGGTCATAAGCAGAAAGGTCATGGACAATAATAAAACTTATTAAGCAGGAATGAACCAACAAATTCCAGGCGCATGGTTATGACTAAAGGTGTGCTTCTTACTCAAGATGAGCAAAAATTTCTGTCCATGCCATATGTAAGGTTACAGTGGTTACACTGAACGTACAGTACTTGCGGTTACAATACGTATTGGAAGTTATACCCACAGGCATCTGACAGAGAAAACGTATGCCACCTCCAAAGTTTTATGTATGAGACTTTCCAACTTCCAGCACAGTGTACAGAAACCTTTCTCTCATCCTGTATTCATACAAACAATTTTGTACACATGACTTCTTTGATACGGGAGAATGATTAAAGACCTGCCCATAGCATTTCTTCGTACTTAAGTGTGAAGTTATTTGAATTTGCGCCGTGCGTAAGCATTGACAATACCAACAAGTACGTAGCCTAATTACAAATTACGTGCATTGTTTTGCATTCTCTTCTTCTTCTTCTTCTACAGTTTACCATTGGCCACCAGCGGTGACTGAGCTTCTTCTTCTTCTGCTTCTTGCTGGCCTAGTCCTCTGGCTGTTATCACCACAGATTAATACTGTAACTCTTGGTTATCACGAGCACCCCTCACGAGTGCAGAGTACAGCACAAATCATTCACGAGTACAGCGAGAATAATAAAACGGTAGACCTAGCGAAATACAACAAAACTAATCTGTGAACAAAACTAACGTACAGACAAATACAACACAGAACGAATATCTAACATGAAACGATGGTTATGTGTAATGCACTTACAAAATTCATTACAGTGTATACTTTTATGTGACTATGTTAGAAATGTATGAATTACGAGGAATACTCAAATATGCAAACAATTTTCCATGGATTGTGCTGTCGACGGGAATTTGAATAATCGCAATTGCAGCTAATCGGAATAATTGCGGGCAGTGGTTCTCAGACCGAGTGTCGTACGGAATATTTAACTTGTAAACTGTTCTCGTTTAGGCGTTATAGTGGGTTGTTATTTGGTTGCATTTAAATGTGAAAGGGCGAAAACCTTGTCGGCTTTCTGTGGAAGACTGAGTTAGAAGATGAAAGTTGACGTGAAATCGTGTTGGACTGTTGAAAACTAAACTCGTTTGTTTAATATTGTTGTTTTGTAATTGGTACTTCGAACGAAATTCATTAGATAGGGGAAATGAGAGGGTTTGAGTTTTTTTTCTCTCCCATAAATACGTAATGTATCCGAGTATGAAGTACTCGAGCGTGATGGTATTTGTGATCGACGGCTTTGATCGCCACTGGGTATGAATCTGTACGTTCTGTGTGCGCGTCGTTATACTTGAGTATACTCCTTGTCCTGTGCTATTAATGTTGCATTACTTTAGTGATATGACCAAATGAGATCTTAGAGTTTCCATGTTGAAAATTGATCTCGGACTATGCATGATAGAACGCTTTGTGAAGTGGAGCAGATTCGTAGATCATAAGATTATATGTAGTTTTATGCTTTATAGCCATGATACACCTTAGAACGAAGTGTCTGGAGCATGTTTGGCAAAACGTCACACTCATGAATTTGGGGTCTCCACTTGGACATTTTTGTGAGAATTTTTATCATTATTTGCTGCATCTGTCATCTGATAATTTTCTTCGTTAGCTGTATGACATATAATGGACCAAACTGACATATAATATCATTTATTTTCATTCCGTGGATCTGTACAGGATTACAAAAACCATAACCAAATGTACTTGCACAAAATTTCCATTTGTTTACTTGGTTGAAGAATTACTACACTCATGCAGAATATGTCTCGGAAATTTTTCGTGATAAAAGTACCACACATTCAGTTCACTTTCAATATAGTGTGTCAGACAGGTCAAGGTAAAGTTGCCCCTGTCTATGCCATGAAGGCCTACAGAGGAAATAGTGATATAACTCCACTCTTGCTTTACTTTGCACTAAGTGAAGGTAAGTGGTCAACTTCATGCCCCTGCTGCTTAACCCCCCAGGAGAGACCCCAGTACCCATGGATTAGGAGGCTGAGTGGGCCCCAGAGCCAGTCTTAAAATGTTGGAGAGGGGAAAAATCTTTTGCTGTTGCCAGGATTCGAACTCTGGAATATTCAGCCAGGTTCTTGTGCCTGTAATTTCACTACCAGAATTGTGACATGCAATGAACAACAAGTTATTAAATGTGACATACATGTCTTTGCAGCACCGTCTTTAAATATGATGTGTAAAAACATAACATTAACTGCAGTACATTAAACTAAAATGAATGGACCCTCACTCGCAGCAAATTGGAATAGTGATGGTGAATGAACAACGGTATAGTTCAAATAAAGTAATGACCTATGTATGCATGTTTGTATGTGTGTAATAAAATGTATGTCTCAACTCAATGGTGGGAGTCCTTGCGAAATTAATAGTTGCTGAGCTGGCTTAGAAATACCCTCACCTGTTCTGTAGCTGAAAAGCTTTTGGTCCATGAGCCTTCACTGTTCCCAGTCCTGAGTCAGATAAGTGCATTCTACAATAGATAAAGTTGGGGAGAGAGAGGGGGGGGGGGTGGGGGTAAATTTTTCTGTGTGTCTGCCTTGAAGAGACACAGGAAAAGTAGAGGTATTGCTTCACTCATTTTTAACCTTGGCACTAGATGGAGATGCAGACCAGATTAACCTACATGCTTTTCCAAAGCTTGTTGTGGTATCCTCCGATCTTTGCCTGTGTCTCCTGGTTGTCTTTTCCCATGAGGTTTTCTGACTCATAATACTACAGTATATAATATATATGTAAGATAGAACCTTTTTATCATTTTCAACAAAATTATGCATTTTAATGGTTTCATTCTGTTTTCATAATTGGGAGGCCACACATTTGAATATTTGTCCATAAATGGCTATCCAGAGTATTTTTGTAGTTTACTTTGTTGCTGTATGAATTGTCACATTGTAAGCCTAAATTAACTCATGAAATGGTGACTACCTCCTACAGTACTTTCTGAATCATCAAGAACAATTTTTGCCTTTTTATTGGACTTCATATAATCTCATTTTGATTGAATTGTTGTTCAGTAACTCAGCTCTATTCAGTGCTATGGATAAGAATGCATGGAGTTGTACTTTCACTCCATCTGACTTAATGGCATGGTGCTGATTTAAGCACAGGAATAATTTTATATTACATAAGTGGAGCTTTACCTTCACTCTGTCTGACTTAATGGCATGGTGCTGAATTAAGCACAGGAACGATTTTATGTTAAGTAAGTCAAGAACTGAGGTGGGTGGAGAATGTAGCACACATGAGAGAAATGGAAATGTACTTAAAATTCTAGCTGCAAAACCTTTAGGTAAAAGAACACTTGCAGGATTTAGGCATTGATGGGAGAATACTATTAAGATATGTCTCAGATAAAGAAATAACTTCTGAGGACATAGACTGGATCCATTTGGCTCAAGACTCGTTGTAGGGGTATACTCCCATGAAAACACGCATGATCCTCTTCTTAGTTTAAAAGGAATACTTTTCCTAAGAGTTAATTAAATGAAGATCCAATATGAGAATTGCACTTACTGACATGATGAAAGTATGGTGAAAAAGGTTCTGAAATGTGCCTAAAATCCCTAGTCTTGCAAGCAGTAGGGACAGGCATTTTTATTGATGTCAGTCAAAAATCCAGGCAGTTATTTTGTATTTAATGTGGCATGCTTTCAAGTAAATATCAGGCATTTGAAAGGCCTGATATGGATCCAGTTTAACTTCTTTTATAAAGTTTGTTTATTTAATGCTAACAGTAGCACTTTGAGTTACAACAGCATGTAGATGTGTAGGTAGTTACTAGTGTTTCAGAGGAATGTGCTGTCCCAGTCTTCAGGTTGTGAATAAGCTGTGGCAATGAATGTGCTTGTCTCCATCTTCAAGGTGTAATTAGTAGTAGAGGAGTAGATTTCTCTGAAGCATCAGTAACCACCTACAAGTTGATGCTGTGCCATAACCCCTTTCATTGCTATGACCATTTCATATCTAATACATTTCACTTTTGCTGTACAAGAGTTGTGATTATTGATTGGTGCTTTTGTTTTGGTATATTTCAGAATCCATAGGAACTTCTGAGGATCACTGTGATTGCAGAAGTACCATAGTGTGGATATCAGACCTGCTATAATTAATTGTAATCATAACAAAGTGTACTACCATGACAGAGAGCATGAACACATCAGTTTTTATGCCAGCTTACAAAAATAATTGTAAGGCTCTTGAAGGGAATGCAACCACTTTTATTGCTGAAGTTGCAAGATTAAAAGTTCAGCAAGACCAACTTGAAAAAGAACTAGCTATCATAATTAAACGTATGATGCATTTAGATCATCATGCAGCAAATGATATAGCAGCTACTCGTAAAGAGATGGAATATCAAAGGTGAATGGCAACTAATATTAGTGTATGGCTACCATGTCTGGTATAAAAGAACTGACAAGGTTTTTTATTGTTCATGAATACTTTTTATGCTTACAGACAAACTCAATGGTCTGTTAAGATTTATTAGTGAGAACTGTATGAAGACGTAGGTAGAAAATATTGATCCTTCTTTAATTATATGTTGCTTAATACCAATATGGTTGTTTCTGTCATCCAGGAGGACTAAAAGTAATAGCAGTAATTATTAACATGGGGTTTTGTCATTTGAGGGTGTTTTACAATTGGAGAAATAAAATTACAATTACAATCAAATTTATTAACCCAACAGAACTGGAAAATGATGGGCAAACTCTCCAGTTTTCTGTGCAGTTGCCACAGTGATAGAGGCATTTGTCCCAGCAATACCCAACCTATTTGATTCAAGTGGGAAAGAAACTGGAACCAAGTGTTTGCACCCACAAGTGTTCCTTGGCTTTCCCATCTTTGTCATATCAGAACTGTTTTCATTCATGTTTTCCCCATGCGTGAGGAACTAAAGAAGAATTCCCTTTGTGTTCCAAAGTGTCATTAACAATTGCTCTTCAGTAGTTTCTGGAGCGTTTTGCTGATCCACCATTCTTCCCTTGCGTTGTGCTTAGTGATTTCCATTTCTGTAGATCACTAAAGAAACATTTTAGAGGAAAATACACTTGAAGATAAAATGAAAACTGAAGTGCGCTGAGTCCTAACTTATTTTTCTTGAAACTCCAACATGTGATGTATTCCTGGGACAGATCTCTTATTTGGTTTGGTGACTGTGGAGAAATTTAGGGTCTGTCTATTTTCATTTGTTGTTTTGGGCTTCTGTATGAAAATAATAATTACAAATACAAAATATCTTTGAACAATACTGGACTGTTTATATGCATTGTAGTTTGTAGAAGCATATTTATGTAGGTCATATTAAGCCTCTTTCACACAGGAGACTTAGTCACCTGCATTTGGTATCCTGGGAACTAAGAGTATGTGATAAGCAATCATTATTTCCACATGGTCACCAGTCTGCCCGAGATCTCCTCGTGTTGGATTTAATGTTGCCATTCCCCTACTCTTACTAAAAGCCTGGGAACTGATGTGAGGTTGCAGAACCATGCAGTTGTGTGTGAGCTTTCAGAGGGGATGCAGCCTCCATGGTGACTTGAAGTGAATTATTTTACAGGGAACAATATATTAATTTAATCCTTTCTTGGGTAGTATAGATTTCCTCACATTTGTGTTTTCTGTTTCTCAGGAATACTTAAATAGTCTCCTACAGTCCTTCAAAAGAGTGCATAGAAATTTTGAAATAATTAGCCTAAAATAGCAGTTTGTTTCACCTGTCATGTTATGGAGTGCACCTACATTTTTCTTGTGGGCCGGGAGCTCAGTTGGTATAGTGACTGACTACAGGCTGGACGGTCTGGGATCAAATCCCGGTGGGGACGAGATTTTCTGCCCATCGAGACTGGCCCTGGGGCCCACCCAGCCTCCTGTAAAATTGGTGCCGGGTCTCTCCTGGGGGTAAAGTGTGGCCGGGGCGTGCTGCTGACCACTCATCCTCTTCTAGTGCCACGGTCATGGAAGAGTAGAACTATACCTCTACCCACCCTCTGGGCCTATAACGGGATCACTTTACCTTTTTCACCTACATATTTTTCTTCCCTGCATCTTTTTTCTTGTCTTTCCCCGCAGTTCCAGTAGGGCTCACACACCATAATCTCTTGTGGTTGTAGCATTGCATTGAATGTTCATTTTTATCAATAGTAAGGATAGTCTGTTTCACATTACAGCAACTGGTGTCTTGTAATTGCTGGGCTTCGGAACACCATTCACCAACAAATTAGTCTCCTGCTTCAAAGGCTCTGAAGCTTTTTGTTGACAGACATACACTTCTCTGTAATTGTAGGCTTGTGACGGTGTTTAATTTGCTACAATGCAGTTGTATTGTGTATTGCCCATTGTCTGAAGTACCATTTCAGGAGATGCCTCTACCTCATCTTTGAGCAACTGGCATGAATTCTGGGTACCATTTCACCATGATGCTTAGATAATTTGTCATGGCACCTTGTTTTCAGAGGTGTGTACTGTAAAGTGAATTTTTTTTTTTAATCTCAGTTCAGCTAACACTTTGTTACTGAACAGCTTGCTCATTGCCACCAATAAATAGTCTAACAACCAAAATTGGTGAAGCATAATGTGCAGAGGCATGTAACAAATGTCTTTAAGTATCTTTGCCATGATGGTTGTGGAAAAGGGAGCAAAAGATGAAGGGAGCAGGACTTGTGGGGGGAGTTTGTGGTACTTCTCAGTTTCATTTGTATTTTAATGTACAAAAAGTACAATCAGTAAGTGTGTTTTTTTTTTCTTTCATTGTATTTCAAACACTTCTAAGGTTTGGATTTTTTTGTGTTTTTCAGGGTGTTTTTGATAGAAAAGGTCTGCAAGACATGGTGTCATTTTGGAAGTCTGCCCACTTTTTATATGAACATTTTGTGATTTATTAGAGACACACACAATTTGAGCAACAGTAGTAGTGAGATTTTTAACTTGTTAATATTTATGATGTAAATTTACAGGGTAAAAAAGTTTGGCTTATAAGTTTTTGAGCTGGAACCTAGGTTTACAGAAATTAATCATGCTGTGCCATCCATTGTGTCACAGTGAACACCAGCCATCCAAGGTTTAACATAATGGCAACTTGTCGTCTGACAACTGGTTGTGCCTATTTTTGGAGCATGTGTGTGGAATGTACCTTAGACAATGAATAACTTCCAAAACAATTGAAATTTGGAGTATGTTATTGGTAGGCTTTTTTACCACTTCATTGAACACTGAAGTTATTTATGGTATTGATAAGAAATGCTTTCCTCAGTTTCACTAATTGTAAAAACACTGTATGCAGTATTGCAAGACAGATTTATTTACTGAAGAGAGTATGTTTTAAAACTGTTGCTTTGCAGTCTACAGACACAACCACTTATGAATGAATCTGCTTCATTTTTCTTTTTATATTTTATTTGATCAGTTTATTTATTTATTATTTATTTCATACATTCTGTATATTGCAAGACAGATTTATTTACAGAAGAGAGTATGTTTTAAAACTGCTGCTTTGCAGTCTACAGACACAACCACTTATGAATCTGCTTCATTTTTCTTTTTATATTTTATTTGATCAGTTTATTTATTTGTTATGTATTTCATACATTCTGTAAATTTATGTGAGGTTGAAAAAATGTGTTGGTTGCAAGAGAAGTCAAAAACACAAAAGAAGTCAAATATACAAGTGGCGATCAACAAGCAGACAAATTAAAATGTGTTTAATGATCATGGTTCTAAATTCATCATTAATTACATTGAACTGGGACTTTAGCGTTTTCTGGATGCAAATGAAGTAGGATGAACATTGTGGTGTAGCTGTGAAAAACTCTTCAGTTTAAAAAGTTGGAGTTACCCAAATACTGACCATAACTGACATTTTATAACTTTCCTCATTCCTTCCAGGCAAATTCTTGAATGTTATGTTGAAAATCCACTGCCATATATGTAGTTCATAATTATCCTGCCATTTAGTTTAGATAATCATAGAATTTATAACGTATTTTTAAGTGAACAAACAGAAAAACACTCTAATGAAACAGGTGTTTTAATATTTCAGAATTCGATATGTACTTAGTTTTGTACTGTTTTGTTATTGTGTACTTTGGAGCTGGGATAGCATAGTTGGTATAGTGATCAGACTGGGCTGGACAATCCAGGGTTTGAATTCTGTTTGAGTTAAGAGATTTTTCTCTTCTCTAAACTGTCCAGTCCACCCCACTGAGCCTTGTATTTAATGGGTATGGGGGTCCTTTTCCAGGAGTAATGTGGTTGGGGTGTGAAGTTTGCAGCTCACCTCCATCTAATGCTGAGTTGAAGAACAAGTGGAGCTGTATATCTGCTTCTGCTCTATGCCTTCATGGCATGGACTGGAACAACTTTACCTTTATCTGTTTCATTGTCACAATAATATTTATTTTTTTCCTTTTTTTTTTTAAACAGAACTCAAGAGAGCGAAAAACTTCATCATTTGTCGTTGTCAATTTTACAGTCTGTGATACAACTGAAAGCTGATGTAATGAATGAAGACAAACTTAGAAAATTAGGTAATTTTGACTTGTATAGTCAAATGATTTACTCTCTTGTTATAAGGCTGTCATAACATAATGGTGAAAATTAAAACCTGTGGTATGGAGTTCGATAGCTAGTAAACTTTCACCTGTTATGTTTTGTTGTACTGTACCCAACTTGGAAGTTCTTCTATGTCTCTGACATGTGCTTCTAACAGCAGTCGTACCAGTGCTGGAAGTATTCTTGTAGGCTTTTTATAGCAACACACTTAAATGCCATCACTAGTATTCTTCATGGCTTCTGCTGATTGAAACTTGTGTCCCTTTAGGAGGGTCTTAGTTCTTGACAACAGTAATCAGGAGCTAGAGTGAAGAAGAGGAAGATGGAAGCCCGCTGATACCAGCATGATCACATACTGTTGCAGCAAAGGAAGTGGTTACTACCTCTTCTCAAAAGAAAACATTCTCTTGAGGGATAGATGTTGCAAACAGCACAAGAGGTGAAAGAAACTATAATGACGGCACTTAGTGGATATTGTGGGAAACTATCTGTGGGATTGTTTTAGGAGTAGCAGAAATGTGTAATGGCAGAAGGGAACTTCATAAAGATGTTGGGCATTAAACCCTTCCATGACACTATCAAGCTTGCTCGCCAACTGTTGTCTGTTGTACAATTCTAGATCAATGTATAAGATACCAGTCTGTTCCAGTCTTCATTCAGCCACCCCTGAATTTTTATTCACTGTTTTATCAGCCGTCATTCTTGCAGCATATTCCAACCAATGCAATCTACAGTAATATGCAGTTGCCTATATAATTCTGTTAGTTTACTGTTATTGCTCATTCATTATCTCTGTTGGGACTGAAAGTTCTTTGCAGTGTTTTTCTTTTGCATGTAACATTTTTCCTTCATAGATGCCATGTTTCTGTAGTATATATAGTACAATGTTTGTCAAGTAGAGAGATAAGCACGCCCAGACAAGAGAATGGATGAAGATTTTTCCTGGCCCATCTGCTTAAAATTTTTTTCCTCTCTGCATGCCATTGCCCATTCGCACAAACTGTCACTTGCAATCTCACTCAGTTTGTGTACCCTGTTACTGGTGTTGGTAGAAGGTTGATATCCAATGTAGGTAGCATGTGGGAGCAGGTGCTTTGCAGGAACCTCTGTAGGTAATGTAGAAGAGCAGGCAGATGAGTTAATCTCTGTAGGTAGCATGGAGACCTAATGGTTGAGTTAAACACCAGTCACGTGTTCATTCTGTGTCTGACATGAGTTTAGTCAGGCTCACCCTGTAAACCATCTGGAATGGTATCAGTCCTCAACTGCCCCATTCCATATTTTTCCCACCTTGTTACTCATGATTATTATTATCACATCTCATGTATTTAATCCTTATGTAAAAAAGTACCTATAACTGAACATACTATGTTATCTCACCAGATTCCAGGTGTTATTTTGCCTGTTGGAACCACTTTTATTTTATCAGTTATAAAATGAATGTTGACTGACATAAATGTGCAGCAGTCCTTTCATATTGTGAAATGTATGCATTCATGTTTCTTGCAGACATGGAATATTACCAAAAATGTGTATATGATCTTGAGAAAAGAATAAGGAATTTCAATAAGGCCAATGATAAAAGGTAAGCTTTGAATTGATAATGTGTTCTTAGAAACTACTAAATTAATTATGGTTTATGTATTAGACTGTGTTGCTTCAGTTTAATATCTTTGAATTCAGGTTCATGTGTTATAATGGGGCAGCTTTAAATTTGGATAAACACAAGTTTTCTCCCTGACTCCAATCAGATGCTATTTTGTTGTAAAATATTCTATGCCTCTTCTTTTCCATGTCCTTTCCAATTCATATGTGCCATCAACAGTCTGATAATGCGTTGTTCATGTTAAAAATTACTGGTTTGAGAGATTTAATTTTAACAAGTTTTAGTAGTTTGTCTGTGTAATTATATCAAGCATGAAGGCAATAGAATAAGACTTTCACTCTGTTTAGTCTGTCATTTAATTTGATTTGTATCTTGCATTTTTTCTGCAGATTTCAGAAGCTCTTAAAAGAAGAGTATGCCTTATCTAATGAACTAAAAAGCCTGAAAATTACATGTGATGATTGGAATCGGGCTGTAAGCCCGTCTGTGCTAAAACCTCCAGTGAGAAGGGTTTCAAAGTTTTATATTTCAAACACTGACAGTAACAAGGAGGTAAGTGAAGAAATCTTTGCTTCCAAATGTTATGATTACAGCATAATTTTACAGTTGCAACTTATCCTTCCATTGTCATTCCCATTACCATCTTTCTCCTGGGCCTTCCAATGTTGGAATGGCTGGCCAGTTGTGATTATTCTTACCAAAGGTCACAGCGTAGTTGTTTAATATGTGGCAAATCCCAAGTTTATGTCTTGGTCCATAGGCAGGCTTTCCTGTCTAAGGTTTTTGTGTCCATTCTCAGTCTTTCCAGGCAATTTCTTTGTGTGTGTGTGTGTGTGTGTGATATATATATACAGGGTGTTTCACGACTTTAGGGCATAACTGCAGGAGGTGATTTCCTAGGCCTTTGTGATCAAAAAAGTTCATATAAACATGTGTCCGATTTTGGACGGTTACGGAGTTAT
>Ga0123353_10003166_pt1 | contig 20689 bp, 22 predicted proteins | sample TergutLab28metaG_3_FD_92763 | JGI IMG/M metagenome (GOLD analysis project Ga0123353, IMG submission 92763) | Labiotermes labralis P3 segment gut microbial communities from Petit-Saut dam, French Guiana - Lab288 P3 | ecosystem: Host-associated > Arthropoda: Insects > Digestive system > Gut ... | reverse complement strand
GTAAACACCAACCTGAAATAATTGTAGAAGATGAAGAATTGATAAAAAAATTACTGGCTAAAGCTGGAGAAAATAAAGTTATATAAACATATAAATCATTATTTAGTAGTAATGTTTCAGGTAGTTATAATCAGCAACGTGAAGTCACAAGCGTAAGTGCGTCATGGACTGTGCCGCAGGTTAACACTACCACAGGCGATGGGTACTCATCAGCATGGGTGGGTATTGGGGGACAGATTGATAAAACTTTGATCCAGATTGGAACAGAGCACAACGCTCATCGCGGAGTGGAATCTTATCATGCATGGTATGAGATGCTGCCCGATTATGCTATTCGAATTGAAAATTTCACCTTGGCACCAGGGGATATAGTGAGTGCATCAATTACGCTTATAGATCCAGAAACCAACGAGTGGAATATGCAAATAGTTGATCTAACCAATGATAAAACCTTTAACCAAAACTTTGTCTACAACTCAACCCGATCCTCAGGGGAGTGGATTATGGAACGGGTGATGGTAAATGGCAAAATCTCAAAACTCTCAGATTTTGGATCGATAACCTTTACCAACTGTTGGATAGATGTAGGCAACACCAGAGGAGTCATTGGCAACTTTACACATTCTCGAGTTTACATGACAAACGATCAACTCACCACCCTAGCATCAGCCTCAACACTCAACGATGATGGGGAAGGCTTCAGCGTTAAATACGCCAAACGTGACTAACATATTTACGCTCACACTACACAAACCAGCTAATCAGAAGAAACCAAGTAGCGCTGGTTGATTGGTAGTTTATATGTTTTTATAGTCTTTTGGTGTATTTTGCGTTACGGTAATAGATTTGATTGCCCCAACTGAAGCTGACCAAAACAAAACTGCTTTGCCTCCAAACTATACACCACTTGAGCTTGAAAAAGAAATCCGTGAATTCTGGATTAAAAATCAGATACGCCAAAAACTTGAAGCCCTAAAAGACTCGCCAGCCATCAAAGGTAATCTGGGATATATCGAGGGCCCTCCTACACTAAATGGTATACCCCATATTGGACATGCCCGCGGACGTATTATGAAAGATATCCGCTACCGATGGAAAACCATGGAAGGTTACTACATGCCGTTTTGGGCGGGATGGGACTGCCAGGGTCTGCCAGTTGAACTCGAAGTTGAAAAGCTCCTAGGGGTGCGTAACAAGCGTGAATCTATTGAGAAATATGGTATGGAGCGCTTCATTGAGGAATGTAAAAAGGCAATTATGCGCTATCACACTATGTGGCTTGATGCCGATAGCAGACTGGGGATAGCTATCAATCAAGACAAAGCCTATTGGACCTATCAAGACAGCTATATCGAGCGGGAGTGGCATATACTCAAAGCCGCTTGGGACCAAAAACTGCTCGAAGAAGGCCACTATGTTGTTGCCTACTGCCCGGGATGTCAAACCAGCCTCAGCAGTGCCGAGGTGGGTTATGAGGGCAGCTACAAAGAAGTTGAAGATCCCAGCCTCTACTTTAAATTCAGAGTCACAGACACCCCAAATGAGTATTTCTTGGTATGGACCACCATGCCCTTCACCGTTATAACCGACACCATGCTTGCGGTACAGCCAAACGCAGAATATGTTAAGGTCCAAGTTGGAGACGAAGTGTGGATTATGGTACGCCAACGCGTCGAAGCAGTCATGGCAGAGTTGGAGATTACCAAATATCAAATAGTTGAGACCCTGATGGGTAAAACTCTTGAAGGCATGGGTTATGATTATCCGCTCAAAGATATAATTCCCAAACAAGCCGAACTTGAAACACAGCACCCGCTGGTGCACCATGTTGTTGGAGAAGACTTTGTTGAGGTAGACACAGCCACAGGCGTTGTGCATCTCTCACCGGGGAATGGCGAGGATGATTTTTGGGCTGCTAAGCGCCGAGAGGTCCCTATATTTGTACCCTATGATGATGAGGTTAAATTCACCAACGACGCAGGAATTTTCACAGGCGTATTTGCCCGCGATGCTGATATGCTAGTTGTTGAGGAACTGCGCAACCGCAACAGTTTTGTTAAAGTAAAAAAAATCAAACACGAGTACCCTACCTGCTGGCGCAGCCACCACAAACTTGTCTGGCTGGCACGCAAGGAATACTTTTTACGCACCGATAAAATAAACGCCAAAGTGCTCGAAGCAGCAGAAAAAGTCGAATACTTCTATGAAGAACCTAAAAACCGCTTTTTAGGCTTTCTAAAAGAAGGCAAACCCTGGTGTATTAGCCGAGAACGCATCTGGGGTGCACCCCTGCCAATGTGGACATGTGAAAAATGCAACCACAAACACCTAGTCGCCAGCAAAAAAGAACTCATAGAATCCGCACAACAACCCATCCCAGCAGACTTTGAACTACACAAACCCTGGGTAGACCGCATCACTCTAAAGTGTGAAAAATGCGAAGGAACCATGCACCGAGAAGACTTTGTACTAGATACCTGGCATAACAGCGGTGCCTCACCCCACGCACGCTTCACTGATGAGCAAGAAGCCAAATTTGTACCCGCCATGTTTCTAACCGAGGGCATTGATCAAACAAGAGGCTGGGCAAACTCACTACTCTTAGAATATGTTATTCTAACCGGCAAACCCATCGCACCCTACAAGGCCTTTTTGTTCCAAGGCTTAACACAAGATTCCAAGGGCCGAAAAATGAGCAAAAGCTTAGGCAATGTCGTACAAACAAACGAGTTGCTCTCTAAAACCAGTGCAGATCTGTGCCGCTTCTATATGATGCGCAAAACTTCACCACTGGATTTCATGAGTTTTGACACACAAGAACTCAGCCGCCGAAGCTACCAAGTGCTCTCCACCCTCTACCACCTAAGCCGCTTCTTTAGCGAAAACGCAACCTTTGACAACTTTAACCCCCAAAAATACTCCCTCCAATGGGCCACCCAAACAAACAAACTCCAACCAGCCGATCACTGGCTCCTCTCAGTACTACAAAATAAAATCCAACAATACACCCAAAAAATAGACAGATGCGAATTCAACACCGCCGTGGCAGTTCTTGAAGACTTTGTCATCGAAACCCTTAGCCGCCTCTATGTACCCATGATACGCAAAGAACTCTGGACCGACGAACCCGAAACCGTTGAACGCCGCCAAACCATCTACGCCCTGCTATACCACACCCTAAAAACAATCACTTTACTCTTCAACCCCGTTACACCGTTTCTAAGCGAAATGCTCCACCAAAAAATCTACCGCCCCCTCGAACCCACCCTGCATGAATCAATAAACCTATCAGCCTGGCCCATCCCAGACCAAAAACTCTGCAACCCAACCCTCGAAGAACAATTCGAAGTACTCCTAAAGGCAGTTTCAATTTCCTTTGCCGCACGCCAACAAGGAAAACTCAAACGCCGCTGGCCACTAAGCAAAGCAATCGTTGTGGCACCCGAAAAAACTCTGCAAGCACTAAAAACCCTCGAAGAGCTATTTCTAGAGCAGACCAACGTTAAATCAGTCGAATATAGCCAAACGGTTCCAGCAGATGCAGATAGTGAAAACTGGGTTTCCCGCCAAGAAGATGAGATTACAGTGTTTATCAGTGGTCAACGTGACGACACCCTGCTAGGTGAGGGTATTATGCGTGATTTAGCCCGCCGAGTTCAAGCACTGCGTAAAGAGAAGGGATTTGTACCCACCGAAGTACTCGAAGCAGTCCACATAGCAGAACTAGATGCAGAAAGCGCAACTCTGCTTGAACCCTACATAGAAACTATGGCAGGCTTAGTACGTACCCAAAAAGTCTATCTACACACAAACTGCAGTGAAATCGAAACACAATGGCATGAATCAGAACTTGACGGCAAAAAAATATGGATAACCCTACACTAGGCGATAAAATGACAGAAAAAAATCTATACAAATGCCCTCACTGCGCCTGCATTTTTTTAACACAAGCAGACCTACAAAGACACAACGCCACCTTTGGTACAACCAAAGACCAGCATGAGCAAAAATATAAAAAAACTCATGACAGACTCGAATTCGGCTTTAGCGACGAATAACAAGTGAAAAGTGTCGACGCTGGCGGCACTTTTGAGCAGATCACGCTATACACCATTTTTTGATAAACAAAAACCCTGAAGAGTACACGTAATTAAGTTAATTCAGAAATAAGCATGCATAAGCTTGAGTTGTATTACCCAAAAGCTGAGTGATTAGGGTTTAAAAAGAAGAAGGGAGGGGTATTTAGTGGCAGGTGTTTTCTGGAAGAACCTTTAGGATCCGGAGGATCTTGTGGAATTCTTCTTCTTGTAGTGATGCTCGGCGTCCGTTTGCGTAGAGGTCTTTTATGGTTTCAACGACTGTTGCAACTACTGTGTCGTCGGGTTCGTTGCCGGTTAGTTCGGTGATTTTGTGTTTTATAATGCCTTTGCCGCTTTGTTTGCCGATGGTTAGGCGTCGTGCGTTGCCAACTAGTTCGGGTGGGTAGGGTTCGTAGGTCCAGGGGTCGTTTAGAACGCCGTGTGTGTGGATGCCTGATTCGTGGGCAAATCCATAGTCTCCGACGATGGCTTTGTTGGGTGGGACGACAAATCCTGTTGCTTTGCCGATATAGTTTGCTGTGTCTTTGAGTGTGTGGAGTTTGCCTTCGAATCGTTTGATGCCGCGTTGTAGGTAGAAGTTGAGTAGGATTTTTTCTGTTTCTGCGTTGCCTGCGCGTTCGCCTATGCCTAGGAATGTGGTGCTGGCGTAGACTTTGTCAAATAGGCCGTCTGCTGCTTGGATGGCGGCCATGGTGTTGCCGACTGCGTTGCCGAAGTCGTCGTGTGCGTGAATTTCAAGGGATGGGATTTTTGTTTCTTTTTTGATGGCTACTACTTTGGCGGGTATGCCGTTTGGCATGGGTGCGTTTTGGTCGGGTAGGCCGATGCCTACTGTGTCACAGAGGCGGTAGCATTCGGCGCCTGCGTCGGCTATGGCGTTTATGAATTTTCGTTCAAAGTCCCAGTCGGCGCGAGTGCTGTCTTCGCCGTGCACAAAGGTTCGTAGGCCGCAGGTTTTTGCGGCGTATTCGGTAACCTCGACGACGTTTGATAGGATTTGTTCGGCTGTTTTTTCGGGCCATTTTGCTTTGAAGTGTATAAATGATACGGGGTGTGAGATGCCGACTTCTTTGAAGCCGCATTTGACGGCGCTGTCTATGTCTTCTTTGACGGCTCGACACCAGCCTGCAACTCGCATGTCTAGGTTTTGGTCTAGAATGAGTTTGGCTGCGTGTTTGTCGGGTTCTTGGTAGTGAAATACTTCTATGCGTCCAACGCCTAAATCACAGAGTAAACTGGCTATTTTGGCGGCGTCTTTTGGTCCCACGGCTAAGCCGGGCATTTGGATACCGTCTCTTAGGGTGGTATCGTCGATTATTGCTTCTGTTTTTAGGGGGGGCAGTTTGAAGAAGAAATCTTTTATGTCCATTTTATGCTCTCCTTTGTCTAGTTTTGCGTTTCTCCTTACGCCTTTATATAGGGTAATTAACGTTTGTATATCGTTGATAAAGGTTTCTGGTATATTTGTGTACAGTTGTTCAAGGAATTTAAGACTTTAAACTCGAATGTCTTAACATTAGTCAAAATAAACCTTTACATACGTAAATTAAAGGTTTGAAAAAAGTGCCTTAATTGTCCCTGAAACAGATAATACATGCACCGATGCCTCCACCCCAGCCACTGAGGTAACTGCGGCTAAACCCGCTCGCACCGAGGGCAAAGAAGCAAGCAAAACCCGTATCACCACAACTTTTCGGGTTGTATTAAAATCAATCAAAGATAACCCAGTCAAACTTGCCCCAACCTCACCATAGAGCTTAGTTACAGAATCCCAAAGAGCATCCATAAGCTCCCGCTCGCTGGGCAACCCTTCGCATTCTAGTTGCAGAGCTAAATAACGGCGTTTGGTACGTTTCAAGTCATCTCAGCTCCTCGGATCAGAGTTATACCAGGCGCCACAAACTTGGAACGCAGCTTTTCACGGTTACGCTCTATTAGGGTATTTGGAGTTGTAGACAGGGCATCTAGGGCTTGGGGTTGGTTTAGCCCAAACAAATAACAAAGACACGCTAAATCTTTGGGCATGCGCATCAAATGGGATTCTGAAGCGCCGCTGGAAACTAGAAGGGGCACCTTGAATTCTTGGGCAAGAGCAACCTCACGGCGCAAATTGGAAAGTAGTCGCACACGTGCTGGACCTTCCAAAATCAGCAGAGGCCTAATGTCTACTTCGAGTGCGGCTAAGCCTGCACTGGCTAATTCGGCTTCAGCGCGGTCAAAAAACCGTTTATGGTAATCCAAACTGGGAAAGTTTAGCAGATCCACACGACGGTCTTTGGCGGCTTGACGTGCAATCTCTTTATCATCACAGATAATGCAGATGATTTCAAGACGACGACGGTTTTTGCGAAGAAAACGCATCAAATCCTCAGTGTTGCGAGGTTTAAAATCTACTCGGCTGATAAAATCTAGGCCTGCTTGATTGCAGGCGGCTCTTAGCAGATTCAGTTGGTTGTCTTCGAATTGTGCAGAGAGGGGTATACTTATGGCATGGTAGCCAAAGCAGGCGGCGCGCTCAATTAGGCGCTGGGTTGTTTGGGGGTCTTTGGGGTTTGCCCTAAGATGGAGATCGATGCATCTGCGTTTCATGGCAGTAGCCCAGATTGTTTAGCTAACTCGATGATTTCATCTGGGGTTTTATTTTTAAAATGGATTTTTAAGTGGATGGGGTCAGTTTGTGTAAATTTGAGTAAGCCTAAAACTGCGACTTGTTTATCAAAGCGCAAATACAGGTTGCCTTTTTCGAGGTGTTGGGTTATGTCTTGGTTTAGTTGTTCTTTGTCAAGGGTATTTAGATCAGTGCCGAATTTTTTGAGAACTAGGGGTAAGAGTTTACGCTCGGTTAGTTTGGCGGTTAATAAAATGATGGGGTTGGTATGATGCCCACTTAGTTTAGTTTTCTCAAAGAGAAGGGTTTCTTGAAGTTCCGCAGGAAAGAGATTTTTTGCGGCACCTTCAACTTTACCCGGATCTTCGGTTGCGTGTGCTGATACGCGTATATCGATGTATCCTATGGAAAGTTTTGACGACATTTGTTGTCGAGCGTTTTGTGTATGTCGGTGGCTTTTAGCTTTACGGTTTGAGATGTGCTTTTATAGCTTCGATGTTTTGGTCGCGTTGGCTACTGCGGCGGACATCAACGGGTAGCCCGGCATTTCGGGCTTGTTGGATGCTAACGCCGGCGGCTTTGAGTTCATTTACGCTAAAGCCTCGGTTTTGTTTTTGCTTGCCGTTGGGTTTGGGGAAGGTGGGTTTGATGTGGTGCATTACTGCGGCCCATCTCCTTTGCGTTGGCGTTTTACGCCGTGGTGTTTCTTTGCACCCTTGCGGTGGCTTGGGCGAGCTTTTTCTGCGCCTGCACCACGGTTACGTAGTCCACGGACGCTTTTACCTGCGCTGGTCATGCTACGGAATACACGGCTTGTGTGTTGTCTCTCAGTTATCCAGCTGATGTGTTTGTCAGTTTGTATGGTTGGTGCATTGGGGTCAACGAGGATAACTTCAAACCATTTGTGTCTGCCGTCTTCTCCAACCCAGTAGCTGTTGAGCACCTCAAGGTTGGGAAAGTGCTTTGCAGTACGTTCTTCTGCGATTAATCTAAGATTTTTAGCGGGTTTAAATTTGTTAACACCCATACGTTTTGGGCGTCTGCCGGAGCGGGGACGAATTTTGCGCAATCCGCCTCTGCGGACTTTGGTTCGTGCAATTACGAATCCCTGCTTGGCTTTATATCCTAGTTTACGGGCTCGGTCGAGCCTTGTGGGGTTTTCTATTCTAAGAGTAGAGGGCTGTTTGCGCCACTGAATTAAGCGCTGACGCATTAAATCGTCAACAAAGCTTTCTTCAGGCTTTGCCCATTCTTCAGCGATGTATTTGTATGCCATTTCAAATCACTTTTTTTGTTTGCGGTTCAGCCTTTCGGCCACATCCCAACGGACAAGATATCCGCCTATAGACCCCACCAACAACATGCAACAAAATAAAGCTTTTCACACCACTACACCATACAGATGATAACTAACCAAAAAAACGCTTCAGATAACCAAAGAAACAACAAACTAAAACACCAAGCTGGACAACCAAAAATACACACCCTCACTGTGCATATCACAGTCTATGCCGTTTCAGGGGCGGGTTTGGGTTTGGGGCTGAGTTTTTGTTTTAAGCCGTAAACGAATGCAAGAAACCAAAATGTTACTGTTGCCCAGCCTAGTATAAAGGCTAGAGTATTTCCCACCAAATAGTATGCGATCTCAAAACCGACGATGGAGATAAAAGTTAAAAATGAACCAACTATGCTAAAGCCCCGCAGATAATTACGGTTCTTAATTACGGCCCGCAACATCCAAAGTAAAGCGATAAAGTTTATGATACCAGCAATATCTAGGATCGTATTCGCAACTGGATCAATCATTTTTTCTTGTTTCCTAAGCCAAACAGGGTATGCTCTAACTTAAGGTTGCCGTAGCCCCAAGCTCTGGGATGTAAAATGCCTTAAAAATGTTAAAGACCAGTATTGTATATCCGCGAAAGGAGAGGGGTGAGAAAAAAAATGATTTCGCGAGATTGTGATGGTTGCGGGTTGCAGAGACCCTGCATCAAACGTTTCCGCAAAGTAAGGTTAGGCGAAAAAGTTTACTGTCCAGACGGTACAGCTCATCTAGTGGATCAAGCAAGCCTGCTTGCATAAATCGCCTAAAAAGGAACAGCAAAGTGTTCAAACTGTTCCAACCTCATTTTATTTGACAATCATAGGAACAAATTATGGGAAAATAATATATAGTCAAACTGCAACGTGTGGTAAAGAGGAATGAAGTTGAAAGCATTTCGAATTGCAATTATAGTAGCTGCATTTTTCATCAGCGGTTTTTTGTGCCTCAGCATGGTTTCAGCGCTTGGATCAAATGAAGCCACAGCTTCTGTCAGATGGTCAAAAACATCACCCCAACCCGGAGATACAGTAACAATCACACTTAGTTTCGAAAACAAACTTCAAAAACAGATACAAATAGCCAGAATAGGTATAAATGGCGACTGGATACCTCCAGATAGTGGAGGAAATCCCCAATTTGTAGGTCCCCAATACGTCTCAAGCCCTGTCACAGTTGCAGCTGGAGAGACCTTCACTTCTGAGACTTACAGCATCGCAATTCCGTCAACCATAAGAGCTGGAATACACACCTACTACGTTGCTGTTGATGGATATGACTCCACAGGCTCAGGCTTTTCATGGGATTCACCACAATTCTCCATAACAATTGGCGATGCCAGCACTGTCTCATCAACCCCAGGCCCAAGTTCAACAAACTCTGAACCAAACAACAACTCTTCATTGGAGACCTCAACAATCATTGCTATCATAACCGTCACAGGAATCGTTGCCGTAATCGCTATAGCACTGTTTATGTCGCGCAGAAACAAACAACCAGCACCCGTGTTCGCAAACCAACCACCCAATAACCAACCACCCAATAACCAACCATGGCCGTCTGCACCAAAAGAAGAAAAAGACGACGAATACGAAGCAGTCGCAGAAGAAGAAGAGGAATCCAGCGAATCTCAACAACAAAACTTTGATATTTAATAGCAGCTATTCAGCGTTTAACAAATAAAGGCCATTAACGGCCTTTATATCCAAACATCTTTTAATAACGATTGCTATAAGGACATATCTTGCTAATATCTAAGCTCCGGTCAGCCCAAGTGGGTATAGTAGTAAGTATTTTTTTAAGTCTAGTTATTTTGCCAGTTATTCCAAGCATTCAAGCGCAAAATACAACCAGTTTTATGCCCACCGATAATTTCAGTATTCCCCAGCTGGGTGGCTCCATCAACTTTGCCGTGAACGGCTCCTACAGATCAGCTGTTTTAGAGAATAATACATGGGTTTTTAGAGGCTTAGTACTTAACAGCTCTCAAACTCGGGGAACCCTCTATATCTCCGTTGAGAACTCTAATGTAACAATAACTGACTTTCGCTCCATCTCTGCGTTTGGGCGTTCTCAATATTTGAGGTATATCGCAGAGGGTGAAGGAGTGCAAAGAATTAATTTAGGCATCAACTATACAACCAATTCTGCGGATTGGATGGTAACACTTAACCGCCAATATATAAATGAAGGCGAAGGCTGGCAACTACGACGGGGCAATACAGTAGTTGTTAATGGGCAAATTGGCAACGTTACTGTGATCCACTACAACTGGGATATACCCAATGATAATGACCGGCCCTTCTATGAACAGCATTCAGTTGCGCTAACAGTTGTTGCAGTGGTCGTTGGCACCGTTTTAGCGGCTACAGTAATTAGCATAAAAGCGAGGCGATAACAGATGTCTGCAGTGCAAACCGAAAACTCACCGCTTATTGTCATACCCATCTACATACTGATCGTTATCATCAGCTCCATCTTGATCTTTAAACTTACCAAGGATAAAACCAAGAAAATCAGCTCACTAAGGCTTGTTATCCAAATAGCAGCCGTTGTCGCTGTTTTTATGGGACTTATTTTAGGTCCCTTTAATGTTCCGCTTTTTCAACCGTTAGGACCCGCACCCAGAGACCATCTCATAGGAGCAGACTTTTTGGGCAATCAGTTTCCTGATGGGATCTCCTTTCCGATTCTAGCATGCTACTATCCTAATGGACGCACAGTAACCTGTCCAATTTGGCAACTTCAAGCCTACATTTTTCCGTTTTGGGATCATGCCCGTGGCTACAACGTGATTTACTCTACATCGGGACTGGAGAAAATAGGTATTGTAGTGGGGCTGGTGGCTGCGGCAGCTATAATACTTGGCCGATCTGTCTGCGGATGGCTTTGTCCGTTTGGTTTGTATCAAGATGTGCTGACACGAATCCGCAAGTTGACACGACGTCGGCATCTAAGTTTTTCAAATAAGACTAATGTTAAACTTGGTCAGGCTCGATACATTATAATTGCAGTATTTCTCTTGCTAAGTGTCATTTTTGGTTCATATGCTATATTTGGCACTGAACTTGTCCCTGGGACAATTCCTGGCGGGCCGCAGGGAACGGAAGCTGGAATAATAGGTAAAATTAACGAACCTTTCTGTTTGGTCTGCCCTGCAAGGCCATTGTGTGTTCTAGCAGAATGTGCTGTGGGAGCGATGAGCTATAGTTATGTCTCTCAGATAGCCTATGGTCCGTTTTGGATAGAGGGCGGTTATATATCCTCTATAAACATAACAGTTCTTATCATCGTTAGCATTTTGGCTTTTGCATACCGGCGGTTCTGGTGCCGTATCTGTCCATTGGGTGCTATAACAGGGTTTTTCAGCACCTTTAAACCATTTAACCGTATTGCGCTTACCAAACTTGAGAAAGATCAGCAAAAATGTACCAAATGCGGCGTTTGTAAACGTGCCTGTCCTACACAAGCAACAGCGATGTATGACAAAAAAGGCGGGGATGTCACTGAATCCCGATGTATGCTCTGTGCAAGATGCGTTGAGATCTGCCCCTATGAGGGTGCTCTAAAGATGACGTTTGCTGGGAAAACTCTAGTTGAATCCAAAAATTGGCTAGAGGGACAAAAAGCAAACCCGACAACAGCTAATAACACAACACAATAACCCACTCAATCCGTTTCTAACGTCTATAAAAAAGTGCCAGAGCTTTGTTTGGTGGCACCCTTCTTTAGCAACTATTTACGTTATTTGCCAACTTGAATAGCGGGTATAAAATTTGTGATTTAAAAAGTTGAATATATCGTGATAATCAGCTGTTAGAAAGTATAAGTTGCTTGGTCAAGTTATCTCAGGGAGATAGCTTGTTTTAGCAGACGCAACTTGGAACAGCGCGTTCGGTTACAATATCGGGAGTTATTTTTCGGCAGATATGCACAAGGGATTCTTCTGTGAAATTAAGTACACTGTGCCCATCAGTGGTTAAGCGGTAAATTTTTCTTGGACGTTCGCAGGACATATCCCATTTGCTGTCGATGAACCCTTTCTTTTCAAGTACGCCCAATAGTGGATAGACGGTTCTTGGACCAAAGTAAACGCCAAAATTTTTGCGGATACGGGTAATGATTTGATAACCGTGCATAGATTCGGTATTTAGGAACTGCAGAACAATCACGTCAAGCAGGCCCTTGGTGAGTTTTGTTGAAACCTCTTTTTGTTCACTCGCTTTAAACATATCTTTTTTCTTCCCCTTTCTCTCTGTTTGTTTGCTTAATAACTACACTTAGTACACAGCGATATAAATCTTGTCTAATTTTAGCAATTTTGCCGATTTACAGCAGCATTTCAACATAAAAACAAAACACCAAAAACCAAACCACCCCACAACAGAGCAACAACCAATACATACTCCAAACCGCGCCCGCATAAAGGACCAACGTACAGCAATTTTTAAAAGGAAAATACACATATTGGAACTCTAACCCAGAGAGGAATAGAAGGTTGGAAACAACAAGCGGTAAAAAAATTGTCCTCACAGCATCAGCAACTGAAATGAGTGACTTCCTAAATAACCCATTCATCGCTTTTTCAGGAGGATTTGGCAAAGGCCCAATCCCACTCTCATATGTACGCAAAACCCTCTATCCACACCGCCCTCAACGGGCAGATGGTCAAGCAAGCTACGTACCATATGGACTGCGAAAAGTCGAATCCATTCTCCTTGAAGGCGGATTCTCACCAGACGACATCGCAGTTGCATACCCCGAAGACCTGTCCAAATTCATCGGCCCCCAAACCAAAGTCGTGGGCATATCAAGCATGGACCCCACAGGCATGGGCTATGTCAGCAAAACCTACAGCTCCATCGTAGGCGGCGGCGAATCAATGAACCGCATCGAATTCCGCAAACTCGTCATGCACCCCGCCATAAAAAAATACAGACCCAAAATCATCGTCGGCGGATATGGCTCATGGCAACTCGAACGCCAAAACGTCTCAGAAAGCTACGGAGTCGACTGCGTTTTAATGGGCGGCAGACCAGGACCCATAGTAGAGCTGTTTAAAAAAGCACTCAACGATGAACCCCTGCCCCGGCTAGCAAAAGCCGACGAATCCCTCAACAATTGGGATTACAACCAAGAAATACCCACAATCCAAAACGTCGCAATCCACGGCGCAGTAGAAATCAACAAAGGCTGCGGCAGAAACTGCCAATTCTGCACACCCACCATGCAACACAAAATCGATGTGCCGATGGACAAAATCATGAAAGAAGTCGCCCTAAGCGTAGCACAAGGCAGCGATCACATCACCCTAATCACCGAAGACATGTTCCTCTACGGCCAAAAAGACCCCCAGTTTATCCCTAACCGCGAAGCAGTGGTTAAACTCTTCAAAACCGTCGCAGATTACCCAGGCGTAAAAAGCATCCAAGCCGCACACATGTCACTAGCACCTGTCTGGAACGACCCCCAAATGATAACTGAGCTAGCAGAAATACTCATCGAAAAATCCTGGTACTCCTTTGGAAAAAAACCAATAATCACAGCCGAAACAGGCGTCGAAACAGGCAGTCCACGCCTAATGAAAAAATACATGGCAGGCAAAATGCTACCCTTCCAACCCGAACAATGGCAAGACGTCGTCACCAACGCCTTTGGCATACTAAACGACAACGACTGGTATCCACTATCAACATTTATCATCGGATTACCCGACGAGAAAGAAGAAGACATGCTCCAAACACTAGAGCTTATGGATAAACTCAAAGACTACAACGCATTCTATGTACCACTCTTCTTTGTACCCCTAGAAAACTGTGTCCTAATGAAACAAAAAGGCACCGAAATGGATTCCCTCAGCAAAGCCCGCTGGGACTTCTTCATTAAATGCTGGGAATACAACATTAAAATCTGGAAACCAACATTTCTAGAAAACCGCCTGCCAAACCCAATGCTCTACAACACCTTTGACAAATTCATCATCCCCTACTTTGGCAAAATCTTGGGCGCCTACTACGGTTTAACACGCGGTGCCAGCGGCGAACAATTTAAACAAGCCGTCTATCAACTAAGCATGCCCATGCCCGATAACGGCAGAAAAGTAAAAGGAAAAGTAAAAACAAAAGCTTAGGCAGAATCTTCTGCCATAACTTCACTATTTTCTGATTCTATATCTAAACTATCAAAATCCGAATCAGCTATAGCGGCTTCTTGCTCAACAATTGGGCTGTCAGTTTGTGCGAGCTTGATTATTTTTCTAGCATGAGTAATGTAGCCGGTGTGCCCGGTCATCATGGTGTTGGGCCGGGTTTTACCGCGCTCCACCTGCATTGTACGCATAAGACACTCAATGGTCTCGATAAAAACAAAGCCGCTGTCACGAAGAGCCTCAGTTGTCCGCACAACTTGATCAATAGTGGGACTAAAAGAAACAACAACTCCGGAGGGTTTTAGCGCCTCATAAACATGAGGAACCACCAACCAAGGAACAGCTAAATCCAAAACAGCCGCATCTAGATCTCGTTCGGCAATACCCATGGTAACATCGCCGCTTTTCATCTCTACATTATCGATAAGTTTGGATCGCTGAAGGTTTTTAGCAGCATTTTTTTGGAATTCAGGACGCAACTCGTAGGTATAGACCTTGCCCGTTGGACCAACATAATGTGCTAATGCGCTGGTTAATGCGCCTGTACCTGTGCCGGATTCAAACACACGACTTCCAGGCCCAATTCCACTAAACATAACAATCAAAGCAGCATCTTTGGGATAGACGATTTGGGTGTTGCGGCCAGATTTCATCATGTAATCAGTTAAGGTCGGTTTAAGGGTGGTGAAAGTAACGCCTAGACTACTCTTGATGGGTTCTCCAAATTCTTTACCGATGATTTCATCAAGTTTTAGATATCCTTTGTGGGTATGGAAAGTTTGCCCAGCCTGCATTTTAATCATGTAGGTACGGCGTGCGTCAAGGTAAATGAGTACATAGTCACCGTCTTGGATTATATCAGCCAAAGTTTGTTCCTTCCGAAAGTGAGAGATACATCTTGATCCATTTAAGCTTTAGATCCAAACACAGCCGCTAAATAAGGAAAAGAAACAAGTTTCACAGCACTACCTCAAACAAACACGAAAGTCTAAATTGGGATTATAAAACATAGAAGTACAAAAAAAGAGCAACGCACTGTCCATCAAAAATTGGGTACTAGTTGAACATATTCTATAGTTAAATGCCAAATGGCCAGCAGTTTTACTGTAAAATTGGAAAAATAAAGACAAACAGATTATGTGTTGTGTGTAGTAATTAGTTCAGGTTTGGTTTTCACTGGTTGTAGTGGAGAGTTTGGTGTGTGAGATGATTGGAAGTATACTACTTTGGAAATTCGGTGTTTATCTAGCCAGCCCATTCTTGAGAGCTGATTCAGATAGTTGCTCTCGACTGCGCGACATCTCCCGGTAAGGTTGGAAACCTGTACAGCATCACATTTCCCTTTTGATAGTACAATCATATAGGTTTTCCTAAGGTGGTCCGGCAGACTGATTAGATTAGATTCAGTCATTGGCAGGGGTGCAAGATTAAATTTTGAAAAATTATTCTCGATATCATCGAGCCTCACTCGTATACTTATCATTTCTCGATAGATCTGATCTAATACGGATCTTCTAACCATGTCAACCCTTCCTTGCTTAAACAATCAAGCGCATATGATAGAATTTATTTAATAGTTTTTGAGAACGCAACTTTGTTGTTAGTGAAGAAAAATGGGCAGCATGAGAAGAGAACTTTACAAGCTTGCAAACTCAAGCTTACAAGCGCTTAGAAGCTAAGTTACAACAAACAGTAAGAAAAAAACAGTGTGCCAGCCGGTAGTTGAAATTAAACAACACGTGGAAATAAAAACAGGGTATGATCTAAGCGGCATAAGCCATTATTTGAGGTTCTTGAAATCAACCACAGCATAGTGAAACATAAAGAGTAACTTCAAAAAAATAAGAGAAGAGGTTACTTTACGTAGTCGTCAAATGTCCAGAAGTGTTCTTCTTCTTGAATAATTATGTCTTCAAATAGGCGTCGTGTTGTTGTGTCACCAAGTTCGAGGGCTTTGGTGATGATTTTGCGGTAGAGTATGATTGTGTCGCTTTCAAGTTTGTGATCTAAAACCAAAAAATCTTGGGCGGTTTCACCCACTACCGGCAGAGGATCGGGGTTGGCTACGGCTTCGCCTTCAAGGAGATAGATGCGTTCGCTGATTTTTTCGAGGTGGTCCATCTCTTGCATAAATATGGGTTTGAGAAGTTTGCTGACTACTGCGGCTTTGTTTGTTTCTGTGACGGTTTCAAGGGCAGTGCTTTTTTCTCGGAGGGCAAGGAGCGCCATTTTTTCATGCTGGTTGATGTATTGGATAATGCCTGTGATTTCAGCAGATACTGCTTTGTTGAGAAGGGTAAAGTAGTCGTTTGTGTAGATGTTTCGCCACTCTGGCAGGGGCACTTTGCTTGGTTGGTCGGGTTCGTTTTGGAAGTTTAGGTATTCTTGGAATTTAAAGAGGTGTTCTTCTTCTTCATGATAGATTTTTTCAAAGAGTGTTCGTGTTTGCCAGTCGCCTATTTTTCCAGCGGTTTCTATGATTTGGCGGTAGAGTGTTAGGGATTCTTCTTCTGCGGTGACACCGTTTTTAGCAAATTCGCTTAGGGTATTGCCGATGTGGACTTTGCCTGAGATAGGAAGGGCTTTGCCGCCAAGATAGTAAATGCGCTCGATGATGTCGGCGGCATGTTTCATTTCTTGGATTGCAAATTCGTAAAGAAAGCTGCCGATTGCATCATAGGTGGTTTTGTTAAGTAAAATGTTTTCAGGGATTAGTTTTTTGATGAGTTTTTCCATTTTGCCATGCTGAAGAATGTATTGGACTGAGAGGCCTATTTCATGTTCTACGGCTTTGTTTAATAAATCAATATAATCTGCTGTTACCTTGACAGCCATAAAAATTACCTATGAAATGGAGCCATCCCCCAAATATAAAAATTGTTGTGGACCATAAATCAAGCGGGCGCCCAAAAACCGCTTGCTATGGCATTTGACTACCGCAGACACAACAATAGTTTGCATCTAAAACATTCTCAGCCCCACAATGCGAACAAGATTTTGTTGCTTGAGCAGGCTGTGAAGACGAATAGGAGTCAGTTTGCGGTGGAACATCAGATGGATAGGATTCAGGTGGGGGTGGAGCAACTTTGAGTTTATTGTAACCCAGAGCAGCAAAAATCCAACCGATCCAAGAAATAATAATACCAACAGATGGCAGTATTGCACCGATAAAGTAGAGTAAGCCCATGGTTTTAAATTCACCTACACCAGATTTGTCTGCTAGGGCATCAAAGGCGCGCTTATAGAGAAGACCACAATAGATCGATATAATGTAAACCACCACAACCAGCACTACTACAATAGCAAGAAAGCCGTAGATAGCGGTCATAAAATCAGTGGAAGAAGACCCACCAATTGCTGAACTTATCAGGTTAAACCCTGAAAAAAATGTTACTAAAACAAGCACTACACTAAGTATTGCACCTGTAATTATGTTTATCAGAAACGCTTTGAAAACATTCCAGAAAATTTCACGTGCATTGTAGTACTTGGATAAAATATACATTGACACCAAGAAGAGCACAAAACCAGCTAGTGCTATAGCCCCTAAGATTCCTGCGCCAACCATCAGACCCGGCATAAACGAATTGGCAAGTGCAGGACTAGAGTTTGAAGAATAAGATAATAGAGCAGCAAATAATTGTACAATAGCAACTGCATATACAACCACCAAAATAACAGGAGTTAAAATTGTTATTATGCTAGCTGTAAGCCCTAATTTTTTACCTGTCTCAAGTGACATTTGTAAACCCCCAACCTATATAGCGCTATTCAGGTTAGTTAATAAGTCTTGTTATTTTGCATGCATCTTGGCTTCACAATAGCGCTATAAAACCTCGGCGAGTGGATAAATAAAGATGACAAACAAACAATATGATTGTTTATTCGTTTTCTTTTTGGGCATCTACTGTTAGAGTTGTGGGGGTATTGGGGGTGGGAGGAGTTTTTTTGCGTAATTCTTTGGTTGTATACCAAGCAACAAATAGTGAAGCGGAGGCTAAAAGGAAGAGTCCAACTTCAAAGAGTACCATAGAATCTCCTGCGAAAGGAACCAGAAAGTCCACGAACCCCATTGGTAACGCTATGAAAAACAGTTTTTTCTTTTTGTATACGACGGCCATAAAGCAGAGATAACCCCAGGCTATGTGAAACATTGCTGAGGATATTCGCTCCACCGTACCAAGCGCAACAAAACTTAGTGCCTCTGCATTTGAGGAAAACAATGCAGGCGCAGATTCAGCGAGCGTACCATAGATTAACTCTGCAACTGAACCTCCGCCAGATATGAGAAAATAGTAGGAAACCAAGTTGATAAGGGAGAGAACACTGATAAGCCCTACATTTTCCCAGAAAGCTAAACCAGAACCATAGGCTTCACCATCACGCTGATCAAGCTTACCCCGTTTAACTGCAAAATAGGCTATCGCATAAGCCAATCCCACTTCAAAAACAATCGTTTGCACCCCATAGTAAACACCTAAAGCCGCAGGACCAACACCTAGCACCAGATTGATAGTGGGTATTTGTACGGCATACTTTAGGGCAATGGCACCGGCGTATGCAATCAATGTGTAGAACCAGATGTTTTTGTGAAAACGACGTTTTTTATACCAATAAACCATCAGTGCACTACTAAAAATTATGACAATTATGGGCTGTAATATGAAAATGGGATTGATATTGTCCATAACAATTGTTAAGAAGATAACCTTAAAAAAACTTGGCCAAAAAAACCCGACAATACTACGCTAACAACTACTATGGGTTATGTACGCTTAAGCAACAGAACCAGCACTAGATCGGGACAACAAGAGACCACAGTTAAAAATAGAGAACAGCACTTTTAAGACGTTAAAGATAGTCACAAAAGAGAAAAGGGGTCATAAAAGGAGAGCAACAAAGAGAAAGAGAAATAGGATTTGTGTTGCGCATTGAGCAGTCTGTTGTGGCGGTAACAGTTGGAAGGGAGGTTTATTTCCAGTGACCCTGGTTCCAGCGGTAAAAACTGGTTGGGGTGATTTTAATTATGGGCAGGTCGCCTTCTTTCCATCCGCCTTCTTCTGTTTGGTATTCGGGGAATTTTTCTTTGAGTAATTCATGGGCATAGCGGTATTCTTCGCCGTCCCAGAGCAACTCGGCTTCGCCTTGGATACGGATACCTTTGATGTTAGACCAGTTTTCGCGGTCGTAGTCGTCGATAACTAGGGAAATCTGTGGGTTAGCTTCGATATGTTCCAGTTTAGGGGTATCAGGATCAGAGGCTATGTAGAAGTAGACGCCGTCAAAAACGGGCCAGACTGGCCGCACGACGGGTTCACAGTCCTCAGTCGCTGTTGCTAGACGCCCAACAGGGAGTTTTTGTATGAAAGCTTTATCGGATTTGGATAGTTTAATTCCCATTCGACCACCAATACATGATTAGGACTTGGGACATTTATTTGTCAACCTTTTTAAAAAACTTAATGCTTATGTTCCACCATTTAAGCTTTACCAAAACATCTATTTTTGACAACCTGGACAGATACAACAGTAGCCTCCGCCTAAACTCAGCTTTATCACCTCAGTACCGCATACCCCACAGAGCTTGCCTGCCATAGCAGAATGCATGACTGACGCGTATTTGCCGCGTCCACCATAGAGATCAACAAATTGGGTTTTGCCGCCCAAATTGAGTCTCTGTTTGGCCAAAGACCCTATGGCATCATAGAGCTTATGACGTTCAGCTTCGGTGAGCTCGGAGGCTCTCCGTTTGGGATGAATACCAGCACGGTAAACAACATCTTGGAAAGCACTATTGCCTAAACCTACAACGACGGCATCTTTACCCACAAGTGCAGTTTTTAGGTTTACATTTTTTTTCAAAAGCGTCTCTGAGAAACCCTCAAAAGTGAAGTCTTTATCGATTGGTGAGAGGGTTTGGGAGAAATCCCGTCTGTAGAGATAACTGGTATCGAGATCATTGTCTGCAAGGGCATGGATAATACCCATACCGGTTAAGAGAACCGTTAGAGCTGTTTGGTCGGTGAAGTCTAGTTTGAGGTGGAATTTTTCTGGGATTAGGCCGTCTTTTTTGTGGAAAAGAATTATGCCGCCATATTCAGGTGCCAAAAGCAGGTTTTGGGCATCAGAAAATTTGATCCGAACAACATTGCCGTGACAGATAACTGTTTCAACCGTTTGGTCGCATAATCGCTCAAAATCAGAAAGGCGGGGACTGATGAAACCCATGTTTTGGAATTTTGTACAATTTGCTAATTTATAGGCGGCAACTTCTTTGTCAGTTAATTCGCTGTTCATTTGTTGGGATAGAATGTGGACTTCTGCAAACTCGACACTCACAAGGACACCTAAACCGTTTCTGTTCTGGACCCATTTAACAATATCGGCAATATATTGCTTTGACCGCATTATAAATAAGTGTTGATTGTATATGTTAACACGTGCTTAGTTATGAATAAAAAGTACAGTGTTAACTTGACCAAAGATGAGCGTTGGATAATTTTTGAGACAAT
>Ga0123353_10003165_pt1 | contig 20693 bp, 17 predicted proteins | sample TergutLab28metaG_3_FD_92763 | JGI IMG/M metagenome (GOLD analysis project Ga0123353, IMG submission 92763) | Labiotermes labralis P3 segment gut microbial communities from Petit-Saut dam, French Guiana - Lab288 P3 | ecosystem: Host-associated > Arthropoda: Insects > Digestive system > Gut ... | reverse complement strand
GCGGGCCCGGATGATCATTTAACGCTTTTGATTCCTGGACGCTGGTTGTAAAATGCAAGCTGTTAAAACCAAAGGGGTTTTTATGATGTTTAATAAAAGCTTCTTTTATTTCCTGATTGTAACATTCCGGATGTACCTGAAAAATTGTCGTTGCGTTAGTTGCCATCGGCGAATCAACATAAATGGGTACTTCGGGGATTACTTCGTCATCTACAAGCAGATGGAAATAATAAACCAGTTCCTGCGTACGTTCAATTGCGAAAGAAGGAATTAAAATTTTTCCTTTTTTTTCTACAGTGCGTTTTGCTATCGCCGCAAGTTTTTCAATCGCTTCATCGGTGGAATCATGGAGGCGGTCGCCGTATGTGCTTTCCAAAATAATATAATCCGGGGTTCCTTTGGGGATTGCGGGATTGCGGATAATAGGTTTGCCTTTTCGGCCTAAATCGCCTGTCGCAAGAATGTTTAATTCTTCGCCGCCTTTTTTTATTTTAATCGACGCAATTGCAGAACCAAGAATATGTCCCGCATCGTAAAATTCCAAACTTACTCCATCGCCGATAATCATCGGTCTGTTGTATGAAACGCCGATTGTTTGACTGACAGCTTTGATTGCATCCTGTTCTGTATACAATGGAGTCCAATCAAATTTTTGTCCCTTTTTCTGCGCCTGTCCTTTAAGATATTTTGCGTCACGCGCCTGAATATTAGCCGAATCCATCATTATAAGGCTTGCTATATCCCGTGTCGCAGGCGTTGCGTATACATTCCCTTCATAGCCGCGTTTTGACAAAAGCGGCAAAAGACCGCAATGGTCAAGATGGCCGTGGGTTAAAAGAACGCTTTCAATGCGATCTTCTGCGATGCCGAATTCTCTGTTTTTGCGGTCTGATTCGGCTCTGGAGCCCTGAAATGCGCCGCAATCAATCAGATAGCTTTGCCCGTCAATCTCAAGCACATGCTTGGAACCTGTAACCTCTTCGGCTGCGCCGAGGGAGTAAAAATTTGCGTTCATGGAGAATATAATAACATGGAAAGAACTGTATGTCACGTTAAAAATTAGAGTTGTTTGGAAACTTCAGTTTATGAGCAACTTTAATTGTATTTATCTAATAAACTGTTACACGAAGGAAGTAATAATAAGTAATTATTTTAGGGAGTTGTATTTAAGTATTTCATGGATTATACTAAATATATGTTTAATCTGATGAAGCAGCTCTTTATAACATTGTGCGTATTGTTATTATTCACAGGATGCAAGAGTTCACCCGTGCGCGACGATATGCCGGAACAAGAAACAAGACCGGCGCCGGCTGCCGAAATCCCCAGACATGAATTTGCGGAAGTGCGTCCCCATATTCAGGATCGGGATGAACTTACCGTTGTGTTTTCAAGACATGAAATAGAACTGGATTTCCGTAAATCATATTTTGCAAGCGAAGCCCAGATTTTTACAGGGATATATGAAGGGCTTTTTTCTTACCATCCGCTTACTCTGGAACCCGTTCCGGCTGTAGCGGAAAGATGGCAGCTTTCCAGCGACAGAATGCAATGGACTTTTACGATTAGGCAGAACGCGCGTTACTGGAACGGCGATCCTGTAAGAGCGGAAGATTTTCGCGCTGCATGGCTGTCTCTGCTTGAGCCGCAGCGGGAATCTCCTTATTCCAGTTTATTTGATGTTATAGAAGGAGCGCGGGATTTCAGGAATGGTTTAATAAGCGATCCGGATAAAGTCGGTATTACAGTTGTTTCTCCAAGAACACTGGTAGTAAGATTAAATTCACCGGCTTCATTTTTTCCGGCAATGCTTTGTCACCATTCATTCAGCCCGATCCATCCTTCAATGCTAGATAGGGTTTCGTGGTCTCCAGAAGAAGGGCAGACCGACTGGGTGCCGCCTGTTTCCAACGGCCCTTTCCGTATCGACTCTATGAATGATGAACGCATTGTTTTATTGAAGAGCGATCATTATTGGGATCGCCGGCGTGTTGCGCTTAACAGAATTAATATCAGATTCGCTCAAACTGCTGAAGAAGCTTCGCATCTTTGGAATTCCGGTGAAGCTCGCTGGATTGCCGGAAATGTAGACCTTGATGCTTTAACCGATCGTTCGGGCATTCAATTGAATGTTATGTTTGCTACTCATTATTACTATATTCGCAGTGAAGGCGCGCCATGGAACGATTACAGAGTCCGCCGTGCAATGGCTCTTGTTTTACCGTGGCCTGAAATTCGCAATATTTATTTTCTGCCTGCCAATACATTAATATTTCCCATTGCCGGTTATCCCGAAGTTAAAGGGATAACTGAATCGGATTATGAGGAAGCCCGCAGGCTTATGTCCGAAGCTGGTTATGACGGCGGTGAGGGATTGCCGGAGTTGGTTATTCGATTGACTCCTTCCCGTGATGCGGCTCGGATTGGCGGCCTTATGGCTGTTGCATGGAAAGAAATTCTTGGATTCAATGTCAGGGTAGAGGTTATTCCTTTCGACCGGTATTTTCAATCAATGAAAGAAGGCGGTTATACAATCGGTTCTTCTACATGGATTGGGGATTTTGCCGATCCATATACATTTCTTCAAATGTGGAGGCGGGATTCAAACTTAAATGACGCGCTTTATGATGATGAAGATTATGAAGCTTTAATCGAAAGATCTATGATAGAGGAGGGAAGTGTCCGTCTGGCCACCCTCGCTGAAGCTGAACAACTTCTGCTTGACAGAGGGGTTGTATTGCCGATTTTTTATCATCCGGCGCTGAATATCGTAGATACCGGCGAGCTGGACGGATGGTATCCCAATGCATTGGATATTCATCCGTTTAAGTATTTATCTTTTAGAACATTCCGTCCTCTGCCCGGTGTAGTAATGGCAAGATGATACTTAAGGTATAATGATCACTCAGCCGTTATTTTCAAGCATGCATACACATACTCTTTTTTGCGATGGCAAAGACAGTGTAGAAACAATGTGCCGTTCAGCGTATGAAAAAAAAATGTATGCTGTTGGATTCAGCGCCCATGTACCTATTACAAAAAAAACCGGATTAAAGAGCAGTTGGAATTTAAATGATGATTTATTGGATGAATATGTATCAGAAGTGCTGGCAGCCAAATGCCGCTGGGAGGGAAAGCTAACTGTTTTTCTTGGATTTGAAGTGGATTATATCAAAGGTTTACGTTCCGCAATAGACAGCGATATTAAAGCGATAAATCCGGATTATTTAATCAGCAGTGTACATTATGTTATTCCGCCTAACGGCGCTGAACCGTTTACTGTTGATGGTTCGCGGGAAGAATTTGAAAATGGTATTAAACATGGTTTTAACGGCAATGCGGAAGCTCTTATGCATTATTATTATGACGCAATGGCAGAGATGATAACGATAGGTGGTTTTGAAATTTTAGGCCATGCGGATCTTCTTAAAAAAAATTGTCAACATGACTGCTCAAGTGAAGGCAGATGGCCTGAAGAAAACGAAATCTGCCGTCAGAGGGAGATTGCCCGTATAACGTCTGAAGCGGGAATAACAGTAGAAGTAAATACCGGCGGCATTAATCGCGGAAAAATTCGTGATACTTATCCTTCTCTTTTTTTTCTGCGCCTTTTTCGTGAATATAATGTTCCGGTAATTATTACATCCGATGCGCATCAGGCGAAAGACATTGACGGAAATTATAATACTGCTTTGCAAATGCTAATAAACTCCAATTTTAAGGAACATTCGCTTTTTTTAGGAAGAAAAAACGGAAAAGCTGTCTGGCAAAAAGAAAAAATTTCTGACTATATACTGGACTAAAAATAATATTTATATTATATTTTGTGTTAAGGAGATATCATGCCAAAAACAAAACAATCCCCCGGCTCGTTGCTGTTGGGCTTTCTTGAAAAAAATGATCTTAATTGCAACAGGCTTTCAAAGGAAATCAAGTGCAGTCAAACTGCGCTAAGGCTTATTAGCCTTGACAAAAGCAGAATCACAACATCAATTGCTGTACGTCTTGCAAAATATTTCGGTACAAAACCGGAATTCTGGTTGTTAGCGCAGATGGATTTTGATCTTGAAAAAGCAGCTAATAACAAAACATTAGCCAGACAGCTTAAGGGTATTTCAAAAACCGAGAAATCAACGGCAAAGCGTAAAAAGTAATAAACCGCTTTTTGTTAACGTTTGTTAACGATCATGAAAATTAATGCGCCTGACGTTATGCAACATTAGGCGCAATCATGATATATTTTTCTATCTGAAACGATCCACACCATAACGATTGCAATATTTTTCAATAATACATTGTGAACAGTAAGGGCTTACAGGTCGGCAGAGTTTTTGTCCGTAAAGGACAAGAAGGTAGTTGATCCGCTTCCAGTATTTTTTTGGAAGGATTTCCCGCAGAATCATTTCTGTTTCTTCGGGAGTTTTGCTTGATAACCATCCGCAGCGGTTTGATATACGGTGAACATGGATATCAACGCAAATAGCATCCAAATCAAAAGCTTCGTTTAATACCAAATTAGCTGTTTTTCTGCCGACACCAGGCAGCGCAAGCAGTTCTTCCATTGAGGCAGGTATTTTTCCATCGTATTTTTCCAGTAATATTGCAGCTATTTTTTTTAAGGAAACGGCTTTATTCCGGTAAAAACCAGCGGGGTAAATCAGCTTTTCGATAGCGGTTTCTTTCATGTCTTTTAATTTTGCGGGAGAACCTGCTTTTTCCAATAAACGTTTTGATGAAACAAGAGTTACTTCGTCTTTGGTGCGAAGGCTTATAATAGTAGATACCAATACTGCCCAGGGCTCACGGCGGTAATGTTCTGCGACTGTGCTCACAGAAGGGTCTGCTCCGTTTGTACCTGAGGAAATAGTTTTTCGCCATTTTTCAAGAGCGGAAAAAATTTTATCCCAGTTTATGTTATTCATTTATTTTTTCTCTTCCAATAAACACACGGCATGAGCCTCAACCGCTTTTCCCTTGCCTGTAATCCCAAGGCCTTCTGCTGTTTTGCCTTTAACAAAAACCCTAGCAGCGGAAATCTCCAAAGATTCGGCCAATGAGTTGCGGATAACATCACGGTAAGGAAGCGCTTTTGGTTTTTCGCAGATAATTACGCAGTCAAGATTGACAATTTGCCAGCCCGCCTGTTTGACACGCTCAAATGCAGTACGTAAAAGTTGCATGGAATCTGCGTCTTTCCACGCAGGATCGGAAGGGGGAAACAATTCGCCAATGTCCCCAAGCCCCGAAGCGCCAAGGAGCGAATCGCATACTGCATGGGCAAGCGCATCGCCGTCTGAATGGCCGTCTTCTCCCTTTGATGCGGGAATCTCAATGCCGGCAAGGAGAAAACGCCGTCCTTTTTTTAAGCGGTGTATGTCATAACCAAGACCAATCCGAATCATGTTGTATACCTCTCTTTTTTTCCGGTATTAATTGCCGCCATAATTAACGCTCCGCTCTTTTTATCCTGCTGCCCATTCGCGGCAAAAACAGGAGTATTGCCGCCCGAATTTACAAGACTGCCGGAATTTATTTTATCAATGCAGCTTTTTTCACCAGTCAATAGAACAAGGCCTTGAGCGCAGCATCCGTAGCGGCCAAAATGTTTATCCGGCAGCGGAAATGCATCGGAGATAACTCTCACACCATCGCTGTCTTTTTTTTCAGACACAGCCGCTCCTGTAAATAGATAACTTAATACAAGCCGTTCTTTTGGAATTCCCGCGGCGGCGGAAAGTCTGCGGAGTTCTTTGGGAACATCAGCGGCTTCAAAGGCAAAATGACACCATCGTTTGCGTTTGCTTGGGGCATAGGGGCAGGCTTTTGTGTGCGTACATGGCGATACAGGCGAACGGTTTAACTCCAGAAATTCATCACGCAGAAGAGAAATAAATTTTCCGGATTGAGGTACTCCGGGTTCTACTGTTAATAATAGTGCGTCTTTTGCTGCCTGATTATGCATTAACTTCGCAGCGTTAACTGCAGCATATCTTAGCTCTTCCAGATTATTATGCGGAATATTTTCATAAATTTCATTAAATATATTTATTGCGCAAACAAGGTTTGCCTGAGCAAACTTATAATCACTTTCATTGGAATTTTTTCCGGACTCTGCATTGCCCGTCCGCAAGGGTTCGCCTTTCCTGTTTGTGAATTTTCTTTTGTGTATTGTGTTTGTTTTTCTTATATCAATATTTTGGTGAATCAGATTTATTTTCCAGGGATTATTATCAGATTTACACAGAGAGGCAAAAAATTTATTTCCCGCTTCCAGTACAGGAGCGCAGCGGTCTATGCAATTAATCTGCAGCGGAATGTTTCTTAAATCCGGACGGGCAATCCAAAGCGCCGATATAAATGTTAACGGGCCGCTTCCCAAATCTGTAATTGTATGACCTGAAGAAAGTCTAAGGTCTATATCATTAAGTAGAAGGCAGAGACGGTATAAATTCCACGGCAGAAAATAATGCAGATAAGCGGAAAGAAAGTTGGGACGTCCAAGATAGGAAAGAGATCTGTCGCCTCTTCCATTGGTAAGCAGCCGTGAAAGTTCCGCAACATCCGAAGGCAAAGCGTTCCGGAAACGTCCCGGTATTGGAAAAGTTTTATTAATTAACGCTGGAACGGAGTCAAGAATACGTTTGCTTTCCTGTGTTAGTTTGTCAGAAATCATAAAAATTTTATACGCATATTACTTTGCGCTACCTGCCGATAACAGTCGATACCGGAACGATCTCTACGCCTGAACGAATCAATGCGTCAAGCAATACATCAATACGCTGGTAAAGATATTCATCTCTTCCTCCGGGAAGCCTGCCAAGGCGTATGGGAACGACAGCGCCGGCTCTTTTTTCCCGTATAATTTTTTCAATCATATCAGAAGCGGCAGTCTGCCGTATACTCAGTCTTACTGCGTCTTCTCTGGACAGTTCGTCTCCGGGATCAATTGTTCTTATTACAGTGGCATAACCTGCTGATGCAGCAGCGGCAATTACAGGATTGGAAGTACGGAAAAAAGGAGGATGCCATAAGGGAGAAATTTCTCTTCCTGTAGCATGAAAAAATTCGTCTTCGTTACGCGCAAGACCACGGGTGATAAAATCCTGCGTAATACGGTATCTGGAATCCGCAAAATCAATCGGAGCATAAAAAAGCGAAGCGGTTTCGTGTCCGGCTTCGGCAATAGCCGCTGCTGCAAGAGGATTACGGCGGATAAAATCACCGTTCAAAAAAAATGTTGCTCTTATATTATAGCGGCGAAGCGCAGCCAGTACCTGTAATAATCCTGAATCATCGTCATAAAGATCAAAGCATAATGCTATTGAGAATTGCCGGTCCGGAGTGAATACCCTGTTAGCTGAATGTCCGGAAACAAGCGAGACAGTATTTGCAGAGAAAACACTGCGTACCATGGGGATATTTTTGAAATGTCCCGCAGGTTGAGGTTCCAGAAAAACACGATAACGCTCTGATGCTGATGTTACCTGCCGTAACTGAGGGTTAATTGCCGGAAACCAGGGAGTTCTGCCGTCTGTTACAAACCAATTATTTTCAATTCTGGCCAGTATTCGTGAAGGGTCGCGTGAACCGGCTTCGAAACCAAATTCATCCGCGCCGGAAAGACAAATTATCCTGTTGGTGATATTAGCGCCTGAAATATTAATCTCTTCAATAAATTTTCCGCTGCCTGAAATAAATTGCCCGTTATTAACCCATACGCAGGAAAAAACAGGTTCGTTTCTAAGTTTTTGAATCTGCCTCCAGTTAATAATATCCCAGAGTTCAAGGCCGTTTTCGCCCCAGAATACAGCTCTTGACCCGTCAGGGGATAAGGCTCCGCTGGAAGACGCTGGAACATTTCCCGGAACATTAGTCAGATTTCTAACCTGTCCTGCGTTGATTTCAAAACGCCAAACAATGGTTTCATTTTGTAATGAGGAAGTAATTAAAAGCCGTCCAGAAGGAGACCATAATACATTGAAATCTTCCGTTCCAAAAGGTATCGTCACATGGGGAAGGGAAGCAGTTGAATTATTTTGATTTTCGCCTAACAGGAAAATGAAAAATCCCCTTCCGTTTTTATTAACAAGAATTGATTCTGAATCCGGCGCAATCCAGAAACGGTCAAAGCCGGAATCAAAATCCAGCGGCAATACAGCGGTTACGCCGCCGATAGAAAGAAAGTCTCCATAAATTGTTCGTGTAAAAAGTTCAGGGTTTCTTACACGGTACAGGGTATTTCCAAGAAAATAATAGAAATCTCCATGTTGTCCCCATAAAACCGAATTAATTCCGCCGGAGCCGATCATTCTGAAACGTTCATCTGCCAATACCGTCATATCGTTTATTATGGGATAATAAAAAAGCCTCCCGCCTTTTGAATATACAAAAAGCCTGGAATCAGGACTCCATTTCGCCGGAAAATCCGATGCCGGAAGTTCGACTCTTTCGCTGATAACCCGTCTTGTCCCGCTTGAAACTTCTGTCAGGAGCAGGTTCCCGTAAGCAGGGCTTGTCGGTTCTACATAGAGAATCCATCTGCCATCGTTTGATACGGCCAGTTGCTGAATCCTGCCTTTCAATGGCACATCGCCGCCTGCAAAAGACGGATATCCGGGAAGATGAACAGGCAGGCCGCCTGTTAACGGGATTCTGGCTGCTCCAAAACGGTTTACCGTGATAATTGTTCTTCCATTATCAACAAGCTGCAATTTTTCCGGAAAAGCAGTAAGTTGCTGTATGGATGGCAGGACACTTCTCGCTCCGGGCCGGGGTTCTGCAAGGGTAGACACAAAAACAGCATGCTCCGATTCAAATTCAGCTTTGAATAAAACCCGGTCGTCGCTTGAAAGATTTATATCATGAAAACTTATTCCGGAAACAAGGAAAACTGGCAGAAGGAAAAAAATGGATAAAAGAAGGGGTTTTTTGCTCATCTCAACTTCCGGTTTCCAAGGGGTCTGTTTTTTCAATTAAAGGTGTCTTTTGCAGAAAGGTATCAAGTTCTTTCCCAATATCGGCCAGTAAATCTTCCATTTCCTGAATCCGCCGGATTGAGTACCTGATCTGCCTGTCCATCAGCTTTTCACATGCTTCATCTACTACATCACTGAAAGTGTATATACCTTGTACTGCCGTAGATTTTTCGCCAAATGCCATACTTAAATTGTAGTATATTCTAACGGACAATTTCCACAGGTATTTCTCCAGAAACTTCAATGGAAGTTTCTGAAGCCTCGGCTTTATCGGAGGCACGGATATAGGTAAAAACGGCAAAAAACGCTAAAAGTATCAATATTAATTTTCGCATTGTCTCTCCAAATCTATCAGATTTTACCTCAATAACTCAAGTGGGTTAACGAGATTATTATTTCTATCGTAAATGCTGAAATGCAGATGCGGCCCTGTACTGTAGCCGGTATTGCCCGATTCCCCGATTTTTCTTCCTCTGGCTACCCTGTCCCCCTGTTTTACAGAGAAAGAGTTAAGATGAGCGTATAGGGTTTTATACCCATTGGGGTGAGTCATAATAATATACCTTCCATATATTCTGTTTTCACCTGTAACGGAAATAACTCCATCCAGCGAAGCCACGACTGGTGTGCCAATATCTGCCCTAAGATCAATTCCTGTATGAAAACTCATTACCCCGCTTATTGGGTCTCTGCGCATTCCAAAACGGCTGGTTATTTGCCTGTTCTGAATTGGGTATATAAACAGTTCCCCTAGGCTCATTCTAAGGTCGATATCATTCATCCGTGCGCCCGGGATAAAAATGGTTTCTCCTACTCTGATATTATCACTTTTTATATCATTTACATCCAGAATAACTTCCAAAGGTACATTAAAAGAAGTGGAAATTCTTGAAAGGCTGTCGCCGCTTTTTATTTGATACGGGATTCCGTCTATATTCGGTATACGTAATGTTGTTCCCTCTTGCAGGGTTCTGGCATTGCGAATTTCATTGGAAGCGATTATTGCGCCGACAGAAACTCCAAATCTCTGGGCGATTGCGGATACAGAATCCCCTCTTCGCACCCTGTACTGCTGCCATTGGAAAGTAATTAGGTCATTTTGAGTATTATTGGTATTCAGGGCTTCTTCGGCAGCAGGGGGTTCCGCAAAATGCTGCGGTAAAATATTTGTGATTCCTGTTGATGCATATAATATGGTATGGTGTGTAACGCCATTATTCGTAGCATACGGATAAATGATGTTTTCCGGTATACTTATGTTTATATCTTCCCAATTAAGGGCGGCAAGGGCTATTACAATCGTTGCAGCAACTACAGCGAGGGTTCGCAAGGCAGGAAGGCTAAAACCGCTCCCTTTCGCCTTTTTGCGAGTGATATTAACCGGTTTTTTTTCCCGAATTCTGAAATATGTCTCATGACGTGAAAAAAGCCGGCTAAATACTGCCAAAAGGGAAACAGTTTTTTTTCTTTTTACACGAGCAGGCCTTTGTCTGAATTGTCCCATAAATCCATCATTAAAACCTGCCGATTTATTAATAGGCCTGAAAGATGATGGTTTTCGCCGCCGTTTTTCAATACGTTGTTTTTCTATTATTACCGCCATACTGGGTTTATCGACAAAAAACGTGATTGGGATTAGCCTGTGGTAGTATACGCCGTTTTAATGGCGTATACTACCACATATAGCCATGAAAGGAATAAAAGCTGGTTTTCTTGCAGTTGTAACTGCGCTTATTCTAAAATTATTTGTTTTTGATTTTATTATAGCTCAGGGACATTCCATGGAACCTGCAATTAAAAACGGCACTGTTCTGGTTATAAACCGTATGAGATATGGCATAAGGCTTCCCTGGCGGCAGGAATATTTGATCCGCTGGGCAGAGCCAAAGGTAGGAGAAGTAGTGATTTTTTATACCCCTACGGGGGAATTGGCAGTTAAACGCTGCACAGCAATAACCGAATGGGGCGGTTTTTATGTTAAAGGGGATAATGCCAGCGCATCATACGATTCACGCTCTTACGGGCCTATTTCTGCGGATAATATAATCGGGAAGGTATTGGGGTATTAGATGAACCAAAAACGGCGATATATTATTGTCTTTTCTCTTATGGGATTCTTGGTTCTGTATTTGCTTGTTTATTATGCCATATTGATGTTTAACGGGGACGATCTTCCCCCTGTTGCCCGCCAGCGTACGGGATTTGCCGAACGTGGGGCCATCTTGGATCGAAACGGACGTTTTCTTGCGCTTCAAATCAGGTTTGCGGATGTCAGTATCTGGCGGCCTTCAATTACCGATATCGATCTATTGTCAAATGAAATTTCACCAATTCTTGAAATGCCTGCCGATGAAATACGCAATAGAATTATTTCCTCCGAATCAAATTTCCTTTATTTAAGAAGGCAAATTGATGATTCTACCGCAAGGCGCTTGTCCGCCCTGATTGATGAAAAAAAAATCAGAGGTGTGATGGTACAGCCGATTGTAGGGAGGTTATACCCTGAAAGAAATCATGCAAGTCAGGTTATCGGTTTTGTGGGAGACAGAAACAGAGGGTTAGAAGGAATTGAATTTGCGTTTAACAGCATTCTTGACGGAGTTGAAAATGACGGCAGAGGTTCGCAGGTAATATTAACCATAGATACATATATTCAGCATATTCTTGAGCAGATTGCCCTGCGGACAATGACTGAAACCGGAGCGGAAGCTGTAATGTTTCTTGCGATGGATCCCCGAAGCGGAGATATTCTTGCTTCTGTTTCGCTGCCTGATTTTGATCCAAATAATTTCCGTGCTTCCGATGAAATTAGCCGGATGAACCGTCCTGTTATCTGGGCTTATGAACCCGGCTCTGTATTTAAGATTTTTTCCCTTGCGGCTTTAATGGATTCCGGCGTTATTTCCGGCAACTCGGTATTTAACTGTAACGGTGTTTATGTGACAAACCGGGGCAGCCAGATTAACTGTCTTGGTTCTCATGGCAGAGTAACTGTAAGGGATATAATCGTTCATTCCTGCAATGCCGGCGCTGCCCATGCTTCCGATCATTTGGGAAGCAGCGCTTTTTATCAAACATTAATAAATTACGGCTTTGGTTCGCGAACCGGTGCGGGAAGTCCCGGTGAGACAGCCGGTTATCTTGTCAATAGCGACTTCTGGTCGGATCGTTCCAAACCAACTTTAGCAATAGGGCAGGAAATTGCGGTTTCCGCCTATCAAATGCTTCAGGCAGCCAGCGCTATTGCAAATGACGGGGTTCTTGTTCCTCCCAGAATTGTGTCCAGAATTGTATCCGCTGATGGAACTGTAACAGAATGGGATGGAGGAGAAAGGCAGCGTATTCTAAGGGCGGAAACCGCAAGAGCGATGCGTTCTTACATGGTTGATGCCGCTTCTGGAATCGGCACAGGCTGGCGCGCGGCGGTTGAAGATCTTTCGCTGGCCGTTAAAACCGGTACTGCTCAGATTATCGATCAAACAACAAGAAGGTATTCGGATACCGACTTTATTGCAAGCTGCATTGCCATACTTCCCGCAGAATCGCCTTCGCTTATTCTTTACCTTGCGGTTATAAAACCAAAGGGCGAAATATTCGGCGGCAGAATCGCTGCTCCCGCAATTCGTGAAGCGGCTGAATCCCTGATTGACTATATTGGCATTCCTCGCGGAAGAAACCCGCAAATTTACCACCCTCCTGCAGTCAATATTCCCGCTGGCCGTCTTCCCGTTGTTGAGAGTCATGTCCCTGATTTTACAGGCCTTGCCAAGCGAGTGCTTCTTCCCCTTTTGTTACGTGACGATATAAACGTTGAAATTCTGGGTGACGGATGGGTGCGCCGCCAAAGTCCGCCTGCGGGAACTCCGGTTACCGGAGGAATGAAGATCCTTCTGGAACTGGAATAGATTGTTTGAATAAGGATACCATGTCTTTTTTTGACGTTAACAAGAAAATTCTGTTAAATCAATATCCGGGCCTCTTTGAGGAAATTAACGCTAAGAGCGATTGTGATCTTACGTTGGAAGATATAAAAGTTGAAACTACCCCTGCCGGAGAACCCGCTCTTTGCGTTAAAGGAATTTATGTTCATTCGCCGCGCGATCCTGTGCGGGAAGCGCAGCGTTTGGTGCAGGCTCAAAATACCGGAGCCGGGCCTTTTGTTATTCTTGGATTTGGACTTGGGTATGCGGCGCAGGCTGCAGCCGGATTGGGAAGGCCTGTCATTATTGTTGAAAAATACGGAAACTTGCTGCTTAAAGCAATGGAACTCAGGGATTTTTCAGAATTTCTTTCAAATAAAAATATTATTTTTATTATAGGCGGCGCCGGCGATGGAATAATGAATGCGCTTGCCATTGCAAGCGAACTTGCCGCCGCAGGTGAATCAGACAATGAAAGCGCCCAGAAAACTTCAGATGAAAAACTGTTATCTATTATCGCAAACAGAACATTAACTGGCCTTGATGAAGAATGGTACAAAAATATTGAAGATAAAATCCGTACATGGACAATGAAAGATGAAGTAAATACGGCTACCCTTAAGCGTTTTGGAAAACGCTGGGTGCGTAATCTTTCGCGTAACATGAACGCGATTCGCGATTACCCCGGTATTTCCCGTCTTGCCGGCCTTGCTTCCAAAGATAACCCTCTGCCTGTTTTTCTTGCCGCGGCAGGGCCAAGTCTTGATAAAATAGGCCCGTTATTACGCAGCATTCACAATAGATGTATTACTGTAGCGGTGGATACAAGTTTGCGCTTTTTTAACAGGAACGGAGTACAGCCTGATTTTGTCCTTGTAGTTGATCCGCAATTCTGGAACAGCCGCCACCTTGATCGTTGTATTTTTCAATATGGAAGTTCAAAAACGGTTTTAATAGCAGAATCGGCGGTTTATCCGCCTGTACTTCATCTGCCTTTTAGAAAAATTTTTCTTTGCAGTTCTTTATTTCCGCTTGGCAGTTTTATTGAAAAGCAGGTTGATCCCAAGGGCAAACTTGGAGCGGGAGGATCTGTCACTACTACAGCATGGGATTTTGCCCGCAGCCTTGGCGCTCAGGATATCTGGATTGCGGGCCTCGATCTTGCCTTCCCGGGATTAAAAACACATTTCCGGGGCGCGCGCTTTGAAGAAAAAGCTAACTCGGTTTCCTGCCGCTTAAATCCCGTAGAAACTTGGGTAGTACGCGCCCTTCGTGACGGCTCTCCGTTTAGAGCGCGTTCAAGCGCAGGCGGTCAGGTTCTTACCGACAGGCGGCTTTCTCTCTATGCCGCTTGGTTTGAAAATCAATTCAGTAAATACGGACAGATACGCAATTACTGTCTTTTCCAGGAGGGCCTTGCGATTGCGGGGCTTGAAGGCGCAAACGCGGAAACGCTCCTAACTCTGCCTGAGCGCCGCGAAGAAATTGACAGGCGGATAGAAACGGCTTTTTCAAAAACAGAAGCTGAATTTAATGAACCGGAAGAAACGGGAAAAAGATCACAGCGTTATGTAAATGCCGTTTCTGTTTTAATAGGCGGGCTTGAAAGCATAAAAAATGCCGCGGAAGAAGGTGCCGTTGTCGCGAAAAATGCGCTAAAACGCAATTTGAAACCATATCAGCAAGACAAAATTGTTAAAGACCTTGACGAAATTACACAGCGGATTGCAAACAGCGAAGTTAAGGAAGTTGCCGGTTTTCTGTTTCCGCCTGTAGAGAAAGAAGAAGATAAAGATGTTTTTCGCGCATATCTTAAATCATCGCTGAAGCTTTTTTCTTCGCTGGCTGAAGCTGCGGCATTTAATTTGAAATATCATCGTACCTGAGCCATTTTAAAAATTATACAAACGGCTTCAGAAAAGCCAGCCGAGTTTTGAAAATGGCTTTTCTATTGACAGGTTTGTATTTTTTTGCTATCGTTTTGTATGAAAAAGCAAGTTTTAACAGTTTTATTGTTCTTTTTTCTTTGTATAGGATTATTTGCTCAATCAGTGGCAAGCGAGATGGAAACCCTTCTTTCATCGGATACAATTACGTGGGCGCAGGCTGCCCGTTTTGTATTGGAAGCATCCGATGTACTGGTAACATCCAATCCCGAGGATGCGTTCTGGTATGCCGCCTTACGGGGATGGCTGCCAAAAAATGCTGAGCCAAATGATACAGCCCGGACGGATGGAATTGCTCTTCTCTTAATGCGTTCTTTTAATATTCAGGGCGGGGTTATGTATTCCATTACAGGAAGTCCGCACTATGCGTTCCGTGAACTGGTATACAGAAATATAATTCAGGGCAGGGCTGATCCGTACAGGATGATATCCGGCGAACAGCTTGTTTTTTTTGTAGGCAGACTTTTGGCTGAACGCGAAAGGGAAGATGCAAACGCTGCCAGATTTGCGGAAGACAGACTGTCAAGAGAAAAGCAGGAGCATTTACAGCCAGATTCATTTAATTTTGGCATTATATTTGATCAATACGCGGCGGGATACCGTTTCCCTCTGGAAGAACAGGATAATACATTTGAGTATCGCGCAGGTATTACACCGCGCGTTTCTTTCCTTTTGGGTGATATAGGTACTTTCCATACAGCATTGGGATTAACAGTAGGATACGATGGAGATGCCTTCTACCGTGTTCCTGAACTTTTACGCACCGATTGGTTTTTACGTTTCGGAGGGCTTGGATTAAGAGCAGGCCGTTTTCATTATTCCGATCCGTTGGGATTTGTTGCAAACAGCCTTTTTGACGGTATTCAGGTAACTCATGGTTCTCCTGCGGGGCGGTTTGGTTTTGGCGTATGGTATACAGGAGCGTTATACAAAAGGAGCGCAAATATAATCATGCTGGAAAGAGATCAGCAGATTTATGATACTCCTATTGTTAAGGGTAATTTTTTCAGGACTTATTTCGCGCCTCCCCGTTTGCTTGCATCTGTGGATTGGGAACATCCGTCTATAGGGGATTTTTTGCAGATAAGTACGGCTCTTACATTTCAATATGACAGGGCAAGGATAGATTTTTCAAACATTGATACTTCAAATATTGATTTAGCGACTCTCGAAGAAAACAATCTGTACCACAGTTTGTACTATACCTTAAAAGTAGGCGTACCTGTTAATAATTTTTTGTTTACCGCCGGCGGTGTATTTGAAACATTTTTGACTTTCGACGAGAACGCCCTTGTCCGGTTCTCCGGTACAAATATGGCCTCCATGAGAACTTCAAGGTTAATAAGTACCATGTTGTCTTTTTTGGATGTGGCGGTGGCGGCAGAATTGGGAGTGTATTATACAATACCATCAAATTTAAGCAGTGTAATTTCATTTACCGGGCGTTATGCAACCGGGAACGGAAGCGGGCCTTTTGGCAAGTATACTCCTGTAACAACAAGATGGTATGGTGAAATATTCCAATCAACAATGGGCGGATTTACAGTGTTGGAATTGAGTTATTCTGTCCGTTTTTTGAATTCGTTGGGAGCAAGTTTAACTGGGTCGTACTTTATACGTAATGATCTAACGGCTTCTGCCGGTAATATTGTAAGCGGCACGCCTGAAAGTGAAAAAAAACTTATAGGCGGAGAGGTAATCGCGCGGTTCATTTTTAGCCCGTTCTCTGATGTGCAGTATAATTTGGGTATTGGAGCTTTTATTCCCGCTTTGGGAAATACCTGGTCCAATTCAAAATCAATATGGCGTGTTGATTTATCAACTGTTTTTGGTCTGTATTGAGCCTGTCCCAAAACTGGTTGTTTTGGATCAGGCTCTTGCAGTTTTTCGGGCTAAAGCCCTGCAAAACTGCGTTTTCTAAGGAAGTTGTCCCAAAAACTGAAGTTTTGGGACAACCTCTATTAACAAAGAATAAAAAGGAGATCGTATGAAAAAGAATTTTTTTGTTGTTTTATTGGTATCCATGATTATTTTTTCTGCTTATTCCCAGAGCGGAACAATCCGCGAATTAACAGGCGAAGTTGAATTAAGGCCTGCCGGAGCCGCGGCATTTTCACCCGCCCGCGCGGGCGCTACGGTAGCCCAGGATACAATTATATCAACCGGATTCAAAAGCACTGCGGTAATTGAAGTAGGGAGCAATGTAATAACTGTACGGCCATTAACCCGGTTGTCATTGTCGGAAATACAGAGTACGGCCGGTACTGAAAACCTTAATATCAATTTACAGGCCGGAAGAATAAGGGTAGATGTAAAACCGCCTGCCGGTACAAGGGCAAATACCACAGTACAAAGTCCAAGCGCGACTGCGTCTGTACGCGGAACTGAATTTGAAATGGATACTCAAAATGTGGAAGTAATTTCTGGCCGGATTGGTTTAAGCGGTTCAGACGGCATTGTGGTAATGGTTCCTGCCGGCTCTTCAAATTCGATTACATTAGATGGTATTCCTAATAATCCGGTTCAAATAATCGAAGGCGGTGTAATGCCTTCCGGCCCTGTTGGAGCCGGATCATCCGGTGAAGGCGCTTCCTCTTCAGCAAGTGCAGCTGAAGTTGATATTGATTTTGAAATTGGATGGGGTAATGGAGCTACAGCCAACCCCAGATAAATGCAATTGCCGGATACTGTAAAGTATCCGGCAATTTTTCTGCTCTTTAATAATTGTGATAAAATAGATTATGCTCATTATCAGTTTTGACTCAATTGGCAGCAGTGAATTTGAACGTTTAACGCAATATCCTGTGTTTAACGCTCTTTCCAAACAAGCCGCTGTATTTCGTGATGTTTCTACGGTTTTTCTAAGCAACACATATCCTGTTCACACTTCTGTTGTAACCGGTGTTTTGCCGCATATTCACGGTGTGACATCAAATATAGAAGCTTTTCCATCATATAATCCTGTCTGGAATTGCGATGAGGGTATGATACGGGAAAAAACAATCTGGCAGCTTGCAAGTGAAAAAGGTATTAAAACCGCCGCCGTTTTATGGCCTGTGACTGCGTTTTCAAAAACTATAAATTATAATGTTCCGGAAATAAGGGCACGCCCTGGAAAAAGCCAGATATTGACAAGCCTGAAAGCCGGAAGCGCGTTTCTGCAGTTAAAAATGTTTTTACGGTATCGTTCGTTGTTGGACGGTATCAAACAGCCTAATCTTGATTCTTTTTCAACAGCATGTATGACAGATATTCTGAAGGAAAAAAAGCCGGGTCTTGCCCTTGTTCATTTGACTGCCTATGATGCGCTGTGTCATGATAACGGAAAAGACAGCGGCGCTTTGGAGACAGCGTTTCAGGCAATGGATAGAAATCTTGCAGTTCTTCTTGAAGCTGCCGGCGATGATGATATTATCCTTTTTTCTGATCATTCTCAGGTTAATGTGCATACTGTCCTCGATCCAAATGTTTCGCTTGTCCATGCAGGACTGATACATCAAACCAGTGATGGCTACCTTCCCGGTGAAAACAGTTGCTTTTTTGAATGCAGCGGCGGATCGGCATTTTTTCACGCAGGAAACTTAAATACGGATCGTGTTAACGAAGTGCGTTCATGTATTGGACAAAGCGAAGGTTTCCGCAGGTTTTTAACTTCTGAAGAATTATATGACGCAGGGCTGGAAAAAGCGGCTTTTGGTTTTTGCGCAAAGGCAGGTTTCTGTTATGAAGCTTTTGCGGCGGATAAAAAAGGAAATCATGGATATCCTCTGGATATGCCGGATTATACTGTGTTTTACATGGTCAGGGGATGCGGACTTGAGCCGGGCAATATAACGTTTGGAGGAAGTCTGCTTGATATTGCCCCGCTGGTGGTTAAGTATCTGGGATTGTAATTTTTGCCGTTTTACAATGTTTAATTTTGTTTTAGGATTTTTCAGATAAAAATATAAAAAAAATTGGCAAATTTACTAATTTTATATTATATTTATAAGGATACGCTGGATATAAACATTAAGGATATATAGTGACTAAACAAGATTTCCCCAAGATCCATTTTTACGATCAGGATTTTGTCGATATCTATGATAAAACATGGGCATGGATTCAGGATTGCTGGAATAATGGCAGTGAAAAAAGCGGCATAGAAGGTAAATTCTTCTCGTATCCTGAATCTCCTGTTGTTCATCAGGCTGATGCGATATTTTCCTCATTTTTTCTGGTATATTCCAATAGAATATATCAGGCTCATCCTACATTGGACCTGTTTTATAACCGTCAGGAGCCTAATGGGGCTATCCGCTGTGCTTATGATGTTTCTACAGGCTCTCCTGCTGTGGACAAGGAAAACCCCGAAGGACTGGGTATTCCCCTGTTTGCCTGGGCTGAATTCAATATATATCATAAATCCGGCAATAAAAAACGGGTTAAGGATGTACTTGCTATACTGTGCAAGTATTCGGCGTGGATAGATTCGGTTTTCAAAAAACCTAACGGTCTTTACAAAACGCCCCTTTGCGCGACAGTCATGGGTAATTTGCCGCGGGGAGATGCTTATTATGCAATGGATTTTAATTCCATGATGGCAATCAATATGCTCTACATGTCCGCGCTTGCCGATATTTTGAACGATAAGGAAACCAGTTTTCAATACAAGAGACAGTATTTTTCCCTAAAAACCAGAATTAATTCATTGATGTACAACGCAACAGACGGTTTTTACTATGACATCGGCAAAAATGAAAAGCAGATTCCTGTTAAAACTATTGCCGGTTTTTGGCCGCTTTTGGCTGAAATTCCAAATGGTGAAAAAGCGGAACGGCTAATAGAGAAACTTTCAGATCCTAAACACTTCGGTACTCCTCATCCTTTTCCTACCGTGTCTGTATCTGAAAAAGATTTTGATGAATCAGGGCGCGGATACCGAGGTTCTGTTTTTCCTCATCTGACATTTATGGTTATCAAAGGGCTTGAAAGGTATCAGCGGTGGGATTTAGCGAGGGAAAGCGCAATCAGGCATGTTTATTTTATGCTGGATTCAATGAGCCCGGACGGCAACAATAACCGGGGCAATCTTTGGGAAGCGTATCTGCCCACAAAAGAAGGGCCTGCAAAATGGCCGGGTAAGACGTCTTTTCCGCGCCCTCAGTATTTAACGTATGACGCGCTTTCTACCATTTGCCTTACCATCGAAAATATTGTAGGACTTTCTATTTCTCTCCCGCGTAAAACCGTGGACTGGGTTATTCCAAGCCTCGAAATTATGGGTGTGGAGAATCTGTCATTGAAGAACAACATGATCACAATTCTTTCCAACAAAAGCGGCAGGGGCTGGGAAATCCAAATGGAAAGCGAAAAGCTCTACTACTTTACAATTAATATTCTTGGCGTTAAGGAAAAGACTTTACCTATTCCTTCCGGGAAATGTTCTATATTGATAGATAAGCTTTGATAGGGCTTTCTGTTCGTTTTAATTGCGCGGCTGGCATCTGCGTTTTATTGAGGTTATTGTGAGTACTACTCTTACTGCAATTATTGAAATTGGCTCTACAGGCATCAGGCTTCATGTTGCGGAAATTCATTCCGGCGGCAAGTGGCAGGTACTCGACCGTGCTGTACGGCCTGCTTCCCTTGGGCGTGATGTGTTTACAACCGGAGTGCTTTCAAGAGAATCAATACTTGAGTGTCTTTCAGTGCTTCAGAATTACCGTGAACTTTTATTAGGGTGGGGAATTACAGATGACAATATTCATGCCATAGCAACCAGCGCTCTTCGTGCTGCGCGTAACAGGGATGTTTTTATTGATCGTGTACGGCAGGAAACAGGTTTTAACCTTACCATTGTGGAAGGTATC